>OBZK01000092.1_pt1 | contig 115422 bp, 65 predicted proteins | sample 1495511 | NCBI WGS metagenome assembly OBZK01 (sample SAMEA2580233, study PRJEB22360) | human gut metagenome | biome: human gut; feature: human-associated habitat; material: faeces | place: Denmark | collected 2008/2010
GAGGAAGATATGTTTTTCTCATAGTGTTCATCCTTTCTTAGATAACACTATTTTACCATACATTATCCTCAAAATATATAGTAGAAATTTAATTTATTCTATACTAGGGTGTCCATCACTATATGGACACCCTTTGACAATTGTTAATAGTTAAAATCCAAAATCTTAGAAATATTCTTTTCCAGATTATCACCAATAATACAATCAAAATGTTGTCCTGCAATTGTATTATATTTTAAATCACCCTTAATATAAGGTTTCCATGTTTCATAATCTTCCTCAAAGAATCCAGGATAAAAGTGGCTTCCTAAGATCTCACAACAGAAAATCCTTATGTTTCCATAGTAAGGTTCCGGTATATAACTCGATACGCACCTGAAATTCTGTGAGAATATCCGGAAAAGTACATTTAGCATCTTCAGCTGATGTTCCATCAACTCACCATTTGGACGCTCAATCGTGCTGTATAAAGCATTTAGCCTCTCTGAAATTGTATAGCTAGCGAGCCGGCGGAACTCTTCAGCCACATCTTCATACTCCCCGCCCGTTTCGCATAATGCTTTTACTGTAATTTCACCACTTCCGTATCTGGAAATATACTCTATATACTGCTGCAAGCGCTCATCACTTACCTGATAACCTGCCTTATATGCATCTGCCCCAATCACTCTTGCAAAAATTCGCTCCAACAGCAGTTCGTTATCCAGGCTTGAATGCAACGCATTACGGAATATCTCATCCGATGCGTCCGCTAAAATCGTGTTCTCCTTCTGCTTTGGAATACCAGTACTTATTAGCGTCACATCAGAAACGGAAACACCTTTATTTCTTAAATATTGTGCTGTTTCCAAGGCAATCAAACCGCCCACACAATGACCTACAAGAATATAATTTCTATAGCCCATTTTTTCCAATATCTCACCATATTTTCTCCCAAGTAGCCGGAAGGTCTGACTTGTTTCCATAGAAATATACTCAGCATCATTTCCAAAAACAAAACCGATAATGCTTTCATCGTTCTTGCTGTCCTCTTTTATGCGAGACAGTAAATCCGTATAGGGTGTTAAGGTTCCTGCTCCAGCATGGAAGAAAACCTTTGCAATAGAATCCTTATTATTTAAACTGCTATTTTTCAGAATCATTAAGGACGAGTCATCAAGATTCCTCTTATCATTTTGATGGTTCACAAGGCTTTCTGCTATCTGCTTAATAGTGGGTGCTTTCATCATTTCTGTCAAAAGGCTACTCCACTCCCAACCAGAAGCTTCTGATATGTTTTCCATCATCTTCCCAATGATTTGAGCAATCAACAGAGAATCACCGCCAACTAGATAGAAATCGTCATTTCTTCCCACCGAGGCAAGCCCTAATTCCCTACACCATATTTCTGCTATGCGCTGTTCCAAATCCGTCTGGGGCAATTCGTCCTTTTTCTTAGTGCTCTCCTTATGATTCCAATTCTTAAAATAGTCTTTGATTTTTCTAGTGTCCACTTTTCGGTTTACGGATAATGGCATATCTGGCAGAATCAAAATCTGATTCGGAAGCATATATGGAGATACCGTACTCTCTAAATAATTTCTGACTTCCTCTTTCTCTAATTGTTCATATTCTCCCGCAAACCGAACTACGTATATTGTCTGTCCAGCCAAGTCTAATTTGCTGCTCTTATCAGGAAATTCATAAATCAGATGCCCATTATGTCTCTCAAAGATATTTTCCCACTGCGCTCGTGTGAAGAATGTCTGATTATGTTCACTGCGTTCGTCCGTAAAGCCAGTTAATCCATCCTTAAACTCCATTGATGTCAACAACAAATAGCTTGTTCGTGTTTCTTCAAGTATGATAATAGATGCATTCTCAGATAATAATCCTTTTAAATTTTTCATAACACTGTTAATATTCTGTGAGTTATGAAGCACATTTGCACACAAAATCACATCGAAGCTGAAAGCCTCATATCCTTGAGATATGAAATCTTCATTGATATTAAAAATTCCATATTTTACCCAACTATACTTACTGAAATTCTCCTGTGCTTTATTTAAGAAGAAAACTGAAAGATCCGTAAAATAATATTCTACATTGCACCCCTCAAGTTTAGGTATTACATCAAGAGAAGTTCCACCAACCCCTGCTCCCACCTCTAATATTCTAAAAGGTTGCTCTGGACTTCTTTTATTCTTCTTTTCACACAAATAGCGTATTTCTTTCGTAGCAATATTGTTCAGCATTTCATTTACTTTGTTGTCATGGTAAGCTGCCAACGCTGGGTCTGTATCTCCCTTTGGAAATAGAATATTCAAAGGATCTTCTTTTCCTTGAATTAGTTCAGGAAGTAAATCACTTGATTCTTTTAAATAATCAACAAACTCCTTGCTGTATTGGAAATTGCCCTCTATTTCATAAAACTCTTTCCAAAGCTTTTCAGAATCTAAATCTGCGTTTATCTCTGAATCTTTATATACATTGGCTTCGCATGTGATAATTCCTTCATTAACCAATACCTGCAGCCATCTTTTAGTCAGTTTATACAGTTTCTCCGGAATCGACATAATCTCTACAATTTGCTCAAAACTGAACGATTTGGATTTATCTGAAAAAATTCCACACTGTCTAAACGTGTTGTATATGTCCGCAACAACAACTTCCTCTGACTTTTTAATCCATTTTTCCAGTAAATCCTGATCCATATGCTCTTCATAGTATCGTTTTATGGACTTGAGCAAATATACCTCTTTATCATCCATGGCTTGTGATGCCACAGTCTTTTTCCTGACTGGCGAAATGGCTGTATCAATATGCAAATCCTCCGGACTTTCACCGAACGCTAAAGTAACAGCCCTTTCAATCAACGGATGTTCATTTAAGACAGAACTTATTTCAGCCAGTTCAACTCTGTGACCGTGTATTTTAACTTGATTATCACCGTCCTCACGTCCTTTAAAAATAATAACTCCATCTGGTAAATAACACCCTTTATCCCCAGTTCTGTAAATACGTTCCCCACTCCACGGAAGAGTAGAATACTTTTCACGATTCAGTTGTTCATCTGCCAGGTAGCCACAGGATAATCCGATTCCTCCAATGTACAGGCTTCCATCTACCCCATTGGGGCAGGGTTGCATTTCATTGTTCAAAACATAAAATGTTTGATTTGACATTGGATATCCATATGGAATACTTTTTGTAAATGCAGCTTTTTTAGGAATATCGTAACTGATTGACCAAATTGCCGCTTCCGTAGCTCCACCAAGGCTGATAACACGACAATCACCAAACAAATCGTAAATCCTCTGTGGCATGGTTACGGGAATCCAATCACCAGAAAGCAATAACAATCTCACCTGATAATCTACACTTACATTTGCGGATTCAAGATAGGAAACAATCATCTGATGCAAAGCAGGAACCGCATTTATAATGGAAATCCTATGTCTAATTATTAATTCCGCCAAATACTTAGGATCTCGAATTTTATCTGTACTAGGTAATACTAATGTTCCACCTGCTGAAAAACAACCAAACAAATCATATACAGAAAGATCAAAGGACAGATTTGACAATCCTAAGAATATATCCCTTTCACTAACTGCATATGTTTCATTAACATCAGCAATTGTATTTGATGTTGCACGATGGGTCATGATAACCCCTTTAGGTTCGCCAGTTGTTCCAGATGTGAATATAATATACGCTGGTCTATCATAGGCTATTTTATTGATAGGCAGTGTTTCTGTCGGTTCTGGTCTCAAGCTGTGGATATCTACAATATTACAGTATTCTTCTAAAGCCTCATTCCTTGCTTCTGCAAAAAGCAGTTTAATATCTGCACTTTTTACTATTTTTTCTTTGCGTTTATCCGGTTGCTGTACATCTATTGGCACATAAGTCGCTCCTGAAATAAGGGTCGCCAATACTGCAGCTACCTGCCACACATGTTTTTTTGTATCAATGCCTATTTTATCGCCTTCTTGAGTTCCTGCCTCTCTCAAAATACGCAGAACAGCATTCACATATCCCCCAAGTGACCGATATGTATATTCTCCCTCATCAGTTATTAATGCCGTTTTATCAGGGTAAAAGTTAAAAGATTTCAGGAATCCATCTTCAAGCATTGCTGGCATAATATTATTAAAGGTATTATTTACATCACTTCTTATTTTAAGGATTTCCTTTGTAAGGCTGACCGGATATTTTTCCTTAAGAATTCCACTATTTTTGTCGGCCATAGATTGAAGCAGCAATGCAAAACTTCCAAACATTTCTTCTATTATATAGTTCTCGAACACACCATTTCGTACATCCCAATTAATCGTGGCGCCACCGTTTTCTTCTGCTGCCTGACAGTCTATATACACCTGTGGAGTCTGACTCAGTTTATATACAATTCTGTTTTTTACAGTTGTGTCATCCTTTGAACTAACCCCCAAAGTACTTGTGAACACAACTGGCATAATTATATTTTTTTTGCGTTCTTTCGTTAGGCGTCTTATTATTTCTACTCCAGACACATCTTTATGTTCTAAATCAGACCAGAGATCCATTTGCAGTTTTTTCACTCTTTCCAGAAAGGTTTCACCATACTCTATATCAATGGCAGTAATATTGACATCTGTGAAATCACCAACCACTTTATATATATCTTCAGCCACTTCCGGTCTGTTGAGCAGCGTAGTATTAATACAAAACTTCTTATCATTGGACCAAACTGCAATTACCTCCGCCAGGGCTGCCATAACAAACACGGATGGTGTAATATTATATGATTTTGCCAATTCAGCAAAAGCTTCCCACTGTTTTCCATTTAAGAACACTTTCTTCTGAAAGAAGCTCACTTCCTGATTGTCCTCTGTTCCAATAACTGGAAGGTTGGGTGCGTCTCCCATCATTGATATCTTCTTATTCCAATAGACCTCCGCTTCCTGCCTAGATTTGCTGTTAAATGTTTTCCGCTTTTCTTGATATAAAACAATATCTCTATAAGACGTAGTCGGTATAATGATTTCATGAGGATTGTCATAAAACCTTTCAAGATCATTCAGCATTACATTCATACTTACAAAATCAGAAATAAGCATATCTAGTGAAAAATAAATTATGCTTTTATCTTTCTCAATACTCAAGGCTAAATCACACATAGGCCATGTTCCAAGCTGATACTGCTTAGTAGACAACTCAGCCCTCAGTTCTTCTTTATCAGAACTAATATCTTTATCACGTCCGTCAAGTACGGTGATTTCCACAGAAGGTACTGCCTCTTGGACAATCTGATAACCAGAAGCTGATACAATTGCCCGCAACATATCATGTTTCTGTATTACTTTATTCCATGCAACCTTCATCTGACTCGGATCAATTACTCTATCAACTTCAATTTCTATGTAACCGTGGCATCCAATTCCACCCAATTCATATAAACGATTCCTTCCCATGACATAGGAATTTTGTATATCAGTCAGAGGAAATTTTTCATATCTCCGTTTTGTATCACTTGTAAACACTAAGTTATTATGTGCTTTCAAATAATCCAGCACTTCTGCTTTATGCTGTCTTAGCATACTTATGCTTTCCTCTGTCATTGCCCCTTTCGGAGCTTTGAACTTGATAGAATCACCTTCACACCAAATTACGATTTCCTTTTCTGCCAGATCGTTAATGTATTTTTGAACATCCATAATTTCATCTCCTTATCTGCTCCTAAATGGTATCAACCGTCAACTCTGCACTTTGATTAATCATTTGTATCTGAATTGCCAGCTCTCTAATAGTAGGGGCATTCACTAATATTGCAGACCCCAGATCTCCATTGACTAAATGTGACTTTTTAATTTTATCTATCAATATAATCGCCCTTAAACTATCACCTCCGGCTTTAAAAAAGCTGATATCTCTTGAATACTTTGTAGAACCGAGTACTTCTATCCATAGCCTCTCTAATTCTTCCTCTATAGCTCCCTGTGGTTTTTCGTAACCGGTCACGTCCTGACGTTCTTTAAAAAACAATTCTGCTACCGTTTTGCGGTCAACTTTCCCATTTGCATTCAACGGTATAGACTTTCCATATTGATATTCGGATGGAACCATGTATATAGGAAGATAAGAACTAAGCAACTGATTTATAATGCTGTCCTCAATCAACTCACTATCCGGATCATTTTTAACAATAAACGCACAAAGTTTTTGGCTACCACCTTCCGAAACGATACATGCAACAGAACTCTTAATACCTTCAATCCTATTGATTGCCGTTTCAATCTCCCCTAGTTCAATCCGGTATCCTCTGAATTTTACCTGTGTATCTTTTCTCCCTAGGAATTCAATTGTTCCATCATTCCAGAACCTTCCCATATCACCGGTTTTATACCATCTTATGTTTTTAAATGATACAAACTTATTATTTGTAGTGGTTTCATCACCGACATAGCCCTTTGCCACTCCAAGACCACCAATCCATAACTCACCCGGCACCCAATCAGGGCAGTCTCTTCCCTTTTGGTCAACGACCCTGTATAACTGTCCGTCTAGAGGTGCTCCATATGGAATTGATACCCACTCTTTAGGAACAGGCAGTTTCACCCGATAATAATTAGACCATATAGAACCTTCGGTTGCTCCACCAAGTGCTGTCAATTCAGAATTTGGAGAAACATCTGCTAATTTTTCCGGCAGATCCGTTCCAATCCAATCCCCTGACAACAATACGGTTTTAAGGGATTGCAATTTCCTCCCCTCGGCCTGTGTCTGTTCCAGAAGCATCCGTAATAGAAAAGGCACTGAATTCCAGCAAGTTATATGGTATCTGGTGATTAAATCCAACCATTGGGCAGCATCTGTTTTACTCGCTTCGTCCAACAAGACAATAGTCCCACCCACTCCAAGAATTCCAAATATATCATAAACCGATAAATCAAATTCCAAAGAAGACACTGCCAATAAACTATCTTTTTCGCTGATGTTACATTTTTTGTTCACATCACAAATTGTATTCATGGCTGAAGAATGGGAAATCTCCACGCCTTTGGGTTCTCCAGTAGTTCCAGAGGTAAAAATAACATAAGCACTACTGGAAGGATTCACCAGTTCATTAGCAGATATCTCCCCCTGCTTCACTCGGTCATTAACATCAATGATATTCATTCTGTTTATCTCTAAATGGCAACCCTGAGACACCATATATCTTATGCTAGCGCGTTTCACGATCTTTTCGATACGCTTATCTGGCTGATCCATTCCAATTGGCACATAACACGCACCCAGCAGCAATATTGATAGTACCGATATTATCTGTTCTGCTCCCCTGGGCAATCTCACAGCCACCTTATCGCCAGGCTCTACGCCTGCCAGTTGTAATAAACGTGCCAATTTCTTTGCTTCTTTGCACAGCTCATAATAAGTCAAGGTTCTTCCAGTGCCTTCTATAACAGCTGTTTTGCTGCTACGGTCTATTGCATTTCTAAAAACAAGATCATGCAGGCAAAGGTTCTGCTTTACCCCTATTGTATCTATACATGAATATCTCTCTGCGAATTTTGTCTCTGGTATTACGGGAAGTTCTTCCCCCCATTTATCAGGATTGGATATAGTCCATCTTAAACACTCTATATAAGCACGGAACATCTCCTCTATGAAGCCTTTCGGAAATATATCTTCAACCGTGTCCCACGAAAGCAAAATTCCTTCCGGAAATCTCATGATTTGGAAATCTATCAAAACTTGTGGTGTCTGTGAAGAAAGATATTTTAATTTGCCAAAACTCCCTGTAAATTTATCAGTAATGATTGGTTCCATACAGTCACAAGAAAATATGATTGGTGCCACAAGTTTTTGTGTTGACCTTGACCTTAGTATATCTCTTATTACTTTCACCCCGGAATAAGCGGAATGGTTCAGCGATTCCAGAAAAATTTCTTGAATGCTTTTCGCTTTACCAATAAAGCCTCGTACCTCAGTGCTCTTCACCGGAAGCAAAAGGATATTGGTAAAGTCAGCCACCTCATTCTCTGCCTCTGATGGTCTGTTAAACAGAGGTATATTTATCAGAAAATCTGATTGATTGCTGTAACGTTCTAATATCTGTGTATAAATGGTCAGCAGTATCATTGCCGGTGTGATCTGGTTCTTCGCAGCACTTGCCGCAAGCCTATCCCAATCCGCTTTCTCCAGCATAAAATTTCTTCGTTTAAACACCGGCTTTTTTACCGAGTGATATGTTCTCTTTAATGGCAGTTCCGGCGCTTCTGGCAGTGTAGCAAAGTGTTCTTTCCAATAAGCGGCCGCCTTTTGGTAACTATCCTCATTTTCTTTATGGTTCATGTATCTTTCAAGAGCAAACGACGATTGCAATTTCTCAAAGGAACAGTCATTGTATAATCTTTCTAAATCCGAAAAAATAATTTTTATGCTTTTTAAATCTGCTACTAGCAAATCAACACCAAAATGCAAGATGGTTTTGTTCTTGTCTATCACTGATAAAATAAGTGCTGCTACTTCACCTCGTTCAACAGCCAATATCTTATGGCTGTACTCATTTCTTACTAATTCCAGTTTCTTTTTCTTTTCTGCTTCATCTAATTGTTGTAAATCATATATCGTGATGTTGGAATTATACGGTTTATCCTGAATAACCTGGGTCCCACTCTCCAAAAACTTTGTCCTGAGTGACGGATGCAGATATTGCACGCCTTCCCACGCCATTGATAACCTCTTCTGGTCTATTTCCCCACATTCAAACTCAAAATACAGATAGCACGATATTCCTCCCATCAACTGATCCGGATTTCTGCCCACCCAATACGCATACTGCACATCAGTAAGAGGAAATTCTATCGTTTCCGTCCGAACCCTATCAATTTCCTTTTCATTTTCAACACTGGCACTCTGCATTTTTATTATTTTCCACCAATCTGCCAGATACGGTTTTTTCAGCAATTCAGAAACGCGAACATCTATACCTCTGCGTTTTAGCTCACTAGATATCAGCATTACCTTTAAGGATTCAAATCCAGCTTCAATCAAATTTATATTTTCTATATCTTCAGTATGAGAATACTCCCCAATCTCTGCTACAAGTTGGCACATCTCTGCATATGTAATCTCTGCTTTCATATTTTCTCCTTCCTTGTAGTATTATTCGCAATCTCCCGTAGCTTTACCCGATTAATCTTTTTTACCGATGTAAGAGGCCACTCATCTATCTTCACAAGCTGGTCTGGTAGCTTATATGTTGCCAAACCCTTTTCCATAAGAAATTTTCGTATATGTGACAAATTTATTTTTTCATCTGCAGTCATGATGAAAGCACAAATTCTTTCTCCCATTAGAAAATCCTCAACACCTACTACCACCGCCTCATCAACGTTTGGATGTTCGCTTATAAACCTTTCAATCTCTCTCGGTTCTATTTTCTCACCAGACCTATTTATTTGATCCGTGATCCTTCCCAGAACCTGATATCCATATGTGGAATCCCATCTCACTTTATCTCCTGTTCTATAAAATCCGTCTGCGGTGAACTTATCCTTCATGCCAGCTTCTTCGTTATAATAGCTTTGAATGGTAAACGGTCCACGAATTATTAATTCCCCTTCTTCACCATTCAGTACATCCATTCCATTCTCATCAATAATCCGAATTTTCTCATAACCTGACACCGAATAACGGTAACCTACCGTACCGCCAAGATTGCTGCTATCATAAATGCTATACAGAGCCAGCCCTTCCGTTGCCCCATAAAACGGCAATATCGCGCATTCTACCTTTTCAATCAGCTTTGTAACAAGGCTCTCATCAACGAAAGAACCTCCAATAATGATCTTCCTGATGCTACTCAAATCATACCGACACCCTTGACCCAGATACTGATTCCAGATTCGCGCTAGCGTTGGAACTAAAGCTGTAATTGTAATGTTTTCTTTTTCAATTTGTGCAAAAATATCATCGCAATCCAGATTATTACATAGAACAGCTTTTCCCCCTGCAAAAAATACATTTAGAATCCCAGGGGAATACAACCCAATCTTATGCGCTATCGGCAGACAAGCCAAATAATTATCATCGGATGTAAACTGAAATTTCTGATTATATCCATAAATATGCCAATAAATCATTCTATGAGTGATTGGTATTAACTTAGGTATACCGGTTGTTCCACTTGACAACATAAGAATAGCTATGCTATCAAGCTCCTTTTTTTCTTCGATGATATTTTCGGTGTCTTCTTTCAAACCTTCACCAATGTCCTTAACTGCGATTTTACAAATCTGTCTGCTTGTAGACCCCTGGCGGATTTTTAATGATAATTCGTCATCATCATAGAAAACCAATGTTGAGGCATCTGTCTTATCAAAAATGCCATTTAACTCATTCTCACCAAATAAAGGATTTGTAACAATTGGGATTGAACCTATTTTAATTAGCCCCAGCAAAGCAAATACAAACTCTTTTACATTCGGTATTCGCAAAACCACCAATTCACCCATGCTTATCCCACGCCTCTTAAAATAGCAGCCATACTGGTTAATTTTCTTTTCCATGTCTCCATAGGTAATATGATTCATATCCTCCACAATAGCTATCTTATTTCTATTTATTTTAAATGTTTCTTCCAGCCAAATGTCTATTGTTTTCTCCTGCGCTGGTTTCAATTTCTTCTCATAGTTCATTCTCATTTCTCCTTCCATATACCAAGCACGCTTTATGACATTTATCTACAGTAATTTGACAAATCTGCCAAATCTGACCTCCGAATCTTTCACTGCTGGTTCCACCAATTTTTACAGAAAAAGAGTCAAAGTCTTTATAGAATCCACAGCCGATAGCTTTCACATAGGCTTCTTTCGCCGTCCAATATTCAAAAAAGGACTCAATATTATTTTGCCGGATTACAACCGCTGCTTCTTCTGGTGAAAAATAATTTTCTGCAAGCCTTTGGTATTCCTGTATTTGTTTTATCACCTGCACATCTACACCAACCTGAACATTACGTCCAAAGACAAGCATAACAATCTCTCCCGAATGAGAGAGATTGTAATTTATAGATAGACGGTTTCCGGAACAGTACAGATATGGTTTTCCAAAGCGTCCTCTCTCAATTTGTATATCTTTTATCTCTTTGCCAAGATAAGATGAAGAAATCTTTTTCACAGCGATTCGCCCTATTGCACCTCTCATCATGTCTTCATACTTTACATATGATGTATATTGCTTTATCTCTTCCTCATTCAAGATTCCCCAGTTCTCTTTCATCCAGTCTGTCATGCTTCTCCACTGCAGAATCCAAACATGCATTTCTTCTGGAGGAAGATTATTCATAAAGTAGTGCCGTGAAGTGAGTGTAGGACGAATTACCTTAATTTTCACAATTGATAAACTCCTCAGTTTTTTGTTGAATTAACTTTAATACATTTTCCTGATCTTCTTTTACAAAGAAATGCCCACCTCTGAAAAGGTAATACTGAAACTCGCTTTGCGTGTATTCAGACCATCTCTTTATATCAGTCAGGGTTGCTTCCCCATCCTCATTTCCGCCAATTGCTAAAACAGGGCATATCAATTTTGATGGGGCATCCGGATAATAGCTTTCGTCCAGAATAAAATCCGATCTGATTATTGGCATATAAAAGTCCAACAGTCTTTTATCCATTTTTATTTCTTCTGGAATACCGTCATATCGTTCCAAACCGACTATAAATTCCTGCTCTGTCAAATGAGATATCGGCTGCGGTTCCGGAATATGAGGAACTCTGCTTCCGGAAAATATCGCCAACTTCGCTACTCTATTGTTGCTCTCAAGCATTTTTTCAACTTCAAATGCTATTTTGCTACCCATGCTATGGCCAAACAAAATAAAATCATTGTCAAATCTCATAATGGCGTCTACAACATCTTTTACAAGTGATTGCATATTCAGATACGGTTTCTCACCAATACGTTCTTCTCTTCCTGGCAGCTGTATGGGGCATACCACAAGTTTCTTGTCAAAATATTGAATCCATTTGGTATAAAATGCAGCACCTCCTCCCGCATACGGAAAACAAAACATTATTGTGCTTTGAGGGCAAATATCTTGCGAATTTTTGATTAATTTTCCACTGTATTCCATAATCTCACCTCCTGAATCCAGACTAACTTACCAACAAATCCGTTGATTTAAACCAAGCAGCAGATAACTGCAATTATGATACTGGATATTACTAAGAGAGCATCTTTTACAGTCAGTCTTGTAATGTAATAGCTGTCTTTCTTATACGGACTCTCAATTCCTCTAACAATAGCAGAAGATGCCAGTTCGTCTGCTATTTTCAGGCTTCTGAAAACCATAGGGACTATTGCATATTCCAATGTACTAAATGGATGGAAAAGAACAGTCCTTATAGATCGCAAAAAGCCCCTTACCTTCATAGCGTCTTTTACTTCACCGAACTCATAAACAACAGTGGGTGCAAATCGAAGCATAACAACTAAAATCAGCATAATATTTTCCGGAATCGGCAATTTTCTTATACTAGAAGTCAGTTTTCCCGAAGGAATATGTACTATCAAACACACCATCATCGCTGGCATCAATAGACGATAAAGTATATGAAATAATAATGGTGATGGAAAAGAGAGATGATATTTCGTATTAATAGCCAGCCAAACTACCGACAGGATATATACCCCCAATATTTCTACTCCCATCGTAAATAATTCAAAATAGCATAACAATAGAAAAAGCCATATCATATATAAACCATGACCCAGCAAACTATTGCTTAAAAAGGAAGTGAAGCATGCACAAACAGCCAATAGCAGCACTGTTCTGCCATCTATCTGCTCCACTTTTCTAATACCACTATGATTCATAATCATTCCAAAATACCAGCTTTCTGAAAATGTCTTCTTAACAATCTCTGTCCAAACAGAACTCCTAATACAGCAAGAAGACCAGTTATCGTGCACCCTAAAATCATTAGTCCAGGATGAGTTGTCATTAAAAACTGCATATCTAAGGTTTCTTGTGAAAAGCCACTATTTAATGCCATTTCTTTATAACTATCCCATGACCACCATAACGGCACTGCACACCCAACAAAATTTCCAATACTGTTTAGAGCCCAGCCAATCATATTACGAATCGGTGTTCTATATGCATTCTTCCCAATCATAGATAGTTCTGCGATAATGCCTACAACAAAAAAATACGGCAACAGGAACGCATAACCCATAAGTGCCTGGATAAGCCCATATATAAGCGCCCATACAAATAGGAGTCCATGTTTATTCACACGGTTAGCCGCTACAAGATAAAATACAGCTCCTAGAAATCCATCAATAGCAGCAGAACCATATAAATATACCTCAGCAAACGGCAATGTAATTGCACCAATCACCATTGCAATTATGTAATTAATTACCAGCATGGCCGCCAATGTAATTGCATCTCTGATATTAAACTTGTTTTTCTTTGTTTTATTCATATATAATTCTCCTCGTATAATTATTTTATTGTAGAGTAGTAGTTAATAAAGCCCATCTCCAAAGGCTGTACTACACTGTAAGGGAGGTTTGGGATTAGCGAAATCCTCCTGTCACAAGATGGTTTTTAAGGTTTCAACCATAGTTCCTTACACTTTTGTTAATCAGTTAAAGTTCTAGCGGATGTGTTCATCATCTCTAATATGATGGATAGATTTAACTACCCGTTTCGGAAAATCCAGCGATTGCTTCACACCACAAGGTAAAATAAAATTAGGGTTTGAAACGATCTAGCGATGCACTCGCATAAATCCTCCTTTGTTAGTCTGCGCAGAGGTTCTTATGGGCCTTTGCTTTGTTATACCTTTTTTGATCCATCTGTTTCTTATCACCACCATTTATTTTAAAAATTGATTTTTAATAATTAATCATTAAAATCTTTTGAGTTAGCTAATACTAATTCATATCCAGACTTTTTTCGTTAGTTATAACTAACTACTTTGCATTTTACTAAATCCCGAAAAATATTTCTACCCCATTAAATGCTTTATTTTTAAAAATAGCCCATTTTAACATCTAATATGTGACTATAACAGTAGCTGGCTATATGACACAATCTGATCGCAAATTTAGTATATTCCTTTATTTTTGTATAGTAGATTTAGAAAAACTTTATTCTACCTACCATGGTATAAACATAGAATTGTTTACCTTCAGCCTGTTTTCTATCCTTGCTGTTGCAAAAACCATCCGTGCACCCTTACTTGTGAAACAGTGCACATTTCCAATCTCCACCATAATCTGAGGTTCAATGATTAGTCTAGTTCCTTGCATCCCCACAACAACCTCGTATTCAGGGAACGGTGAATCCAAATGCTGCATCTCATTGGACAAGATTTTCAAAATATTATAAACTCAGGCTGTCTACAGCTTGTCTAATAATAGTCCTTGTGCAATTATTCTTATTCAGCATGACAATGTCATTCTGCATCAACTTGAGCAACTTAAAGAAATACTGGAATTTTTGAACTACAAGTATTGGTATTATGAGACAGCCACGGAAGTCAGAACCTATTCTGCTCACGATGCAATGAAGCCGAAGATCTTCCATAGGAACATCTTCAAACATATTTAAAGAATAGACTGCTTAATCTCAGCTCCATATCACTACTCCTCTTTCCTTCTTCGATTACCTGCTATCTTTGAATATTTTATTCCTGTTTTACATGAACTTATAGAGCGTTCTCCCTTCAACACCCGAACTGTAAAATGGTATTGGAGGTGAACTGATAGTGGCTGAAACAGAAAAAGTGGATATTTCCTACATGGGGCCTATTTTCAAAAAATGCCGTGTAGATGCAAAACGAACACAGGAAGAGGTTGCGGAGAAGGTGGGAATTACTGCTCGATTCCTTATCGCTTTGGAAAACGAGGAAAGGCGTCCAAGTATTGATAATCTTTTACGTCTTGTTGACACCTTAAACATCCCTGGTGATTCTATCCTTCATCCACAGATTCAGCACATAGACAGCGAGGGTCAACAGCTTTTACGTCAGTATATGCGACTGAACGACCATGATAAAGCTGTTATCCCCGCAGCAATTCAAGAGATGCTGAACAACAGATAAGAGACCGCCACCTTTCACGGAAGGTGGTTCTTTTTCTCTGTCTATCAGTATTTCTTCAGGTGATCCCTTCTGCATACGCCGCAGTGACATAATCCATACGCCACCAAGAGGACAGATGTCCCCCCTGGTGGCGCTATTTTTTTAATTGCAGTTTATCAAAGTAAATAGCAGACTGCTCCTGCCGCCGTTCTCCCGCCAGCGTTGTTCCTTCTTTAAGAGTCCGGCTGCAATTAAATCCTGAATCGCACGTTCCACCGTGCGTCGGGACAGCTGCAGTTCCTTTGCGATGGTACCAATCGCCGGATAGCATTGTCCCTGTGCATTGCTTCGGTCTTTCAAATACATATACACGGTTTTGGCACGATGGGGCAGTTCTGCTTTATAGATGTTAGAAAAATATCCCATATGCAGATCACCTCCTAATCGGTTCGCAGCGGAGGCCGTCTTGGCGTACTGCTGTGTTCTCTCGCCGTCTGCACTTGTGACTGTTGCTGACCGCCCTTGCGTGTCTCGCCTGAATCGAGCATTGAGGGTTCTTCCCACTCATCATCTTCTGCATCTCTGCGCCGTACAATCTCCTGCTCCAGTTCAAAACGGTCTGCGTATTTCACACTTCTTGCGGCCTGCTCCGGCACCTCATACGCATCACCAAACTGAATTCCCCATTTAAGAAACAGGGGAAGCTGTGTCTGCATAGGGCAGTTTCCCGTTTTGGCAAGAATAAAATGTCCTTTCGGAAGTGTTTTCAATTCGTCCGGTGACATCAGAGGACGGCTCATCATCTGCAGGCTCTGGCTTGGATCATTCTTTCCTCTGGAGATGGAGCCGGACAAAACGGTTCGGTTTCCAAGCGCTTTCGATAAAATTTCCGCACTTTCCCAGTTCGGTGCAAATCCGCCAAACAGAATGTCCTGACAGTTATCGATGATGATGCTGGAGCTTTCCTTTCCATAGTTCTTTTCCAGCTGTGCAAAGCTCTGGATAACAATCTCCATTGATTCAATCTTAGGGATCGTACCAATCTCGTCCGCAAACATCATCACACGGTTGGGCAGTTTCCCGCCATGCTCGTCAGCAATGGTCAGCATTTCACGATACAATTGCTGTAGAAACAGCGACACCATAAAATATTTCGTGTTATCTTCCTCCGGAACAACAATAAAAATTGCAGATTTTTCTTTACAGAATGTTTCCGTATCCAGAGAACTGTCAAAGCAGAGAATCTGTTCCATCTCACTGTCCAGAAACGCATTCAGGCGGGACATTGCGGTGGAAAGCACAGACGCCATTGCCTGATCCGCACTGTTGAGCGCAGCTCCCGCAAACCACTTTGCCTTATGTGTTGGCGGCAGCTTATCCATCAGAAGCTGAAACAGGCTTCGATTCTTGACAGGGGATGGAGCCAGCAGATCCTGAATCAGTTTAAACACCGAAATAATGTGGCGTTTCTCAGGTTCGCAGTATTCCGAAATCAACAGAATCACAGATGCCAACAGCCCTTCCGCTGCATCATAAAAAAATGCATTCTGTCCATAGCTGCTGGCAGACGCACCATCAGAACAGATGATGGTTTTTGCGGTAATCTTTGCGTACTTTTCCGCTTTTGCTTTTGCTACAAGATTACGGTTATCTTTCAGGTATTCATCCATGTACTTGTTGACCAGAGTAAAAATGTTATTCCCGTCCGAGCGGGTAGGATTTCTCAAATCCAGAACAGAGATTTTATATCCGTAATACTTTTTCGCAATTCCGGCATAGTTTCGGAACAAATCGCCTTTCGTATCTGTGGTCAGAAAACTCATGCCGGATGCACAGGCATACTCAATATTGGGGTACAGAAAATTAGCGGTCTTACCGACACCGGCCGCACCGATCATCAGGCAGTGGATGTCTCCGCTGTCCACCAGTGCTGTAACCGCTCCGCCTTTCTTTTTGTATCCGACCACCAAGCCCTGTTCTGCCGGAAGCGATTCTCCTTTCCTCCACTTCTCAGGCTGATAGGGGATATGGGCATACGTTTCCCGGATTTCTTTTTCTGTTGCAAACCGTGCGGTTCCGTGCTGTCCGTCTCCAACCGTCCGTGACTTGATTCCATTGAGCGTATAATAATTGGACAGCAATGCCAGACCGCCAATCACAGCGAACATACCAAGCCCAATGCACACGAATAATACAATCTGATGTGTCTGCATGACAGCCTCTTTCATCCCATCTGCATAACCGGCTGTTGTTCCTCCAGCTCAGGCGGAGGCTTGCTCAATGCCTGCAGATCTTCATTCCAGTCTTTCAGATTTGAAAAGAGCGAGAATGCATTCCTGTATCCTCGCTCTGCAAGATGTTTTTGTATACGCTCCCGTGCCTGTAACCCTGCTTTATCATGACCCAGACACAGAGCGATTTTGTTCACATGGGACATTCTGATATAAGCATGACGTTGAATTATTACGCTCACGGCTCATTTGGTTCTGCAAAAGCTGAAATGGAAAGGATATGTGCGTTGTAGTAAATACGGAACATACTACTAATTTACTACTTCCCACAGAGAAAATACACAGATTTATAAAAAGATATGTGAGTTATCTTCCCTAAACAAAAATGCCAGAAAAGCCCATAAAATCAAGCTAAACTGACATTTAAGAAGTTATAAAAAGATAAGTGGAAAAAGATATTAAATTTTATAGTAAAACAAGTAAAAAGGCAATCCTAGAAGTTAAAATTCTAAAATTCGAATATTCACTCCTAACATGAAAAGTTTATTTCTATTTGAAGAGTAAAAATACATTATGCCAAATATTTAACTTGTAACCTTCGTTTGTACTGCACGCACGATTATAACTCTCTTTTCAGAATATCCCTTCGGTCGATATTTTTCACATGATACAAATGTGACTCTTTTTTCTAAATCTGGAAAATACGGTCTGCTTTCTGCACGCAGTACGCGATCTACATCCTCGACAGTATATTCATACTTCTTTCCATTTTGTAATATATAAAACGAATCACCTATTTCCATTTCATCAAGACGATTAAAACTATGCCCATATGTCTGTGAACTATGTCCGTATATAATGTAATTTCCGTCAAGCGTTGTTGTTAAGTCTGCTGTTACGAAATAATAACGATCCAAATTATAATCGTTATCCTCCATTTCATTTCCACGTATAATTGCTTTTTTTAAATTAATTTTATCTATCACGAGAATACTATCTACATATCCCCAAAAATTGTAGGAGTCAACGTCACTAAACTGGTAAGATACATCTTCACTTTTACTCTCATTTTGAGTATCCGGAGGGATTTCATTCGTATCCTCTTCAAGATATTGATCGATTAAATTTTCTTCATAATCATGCTGTTTTTCTGCCTCTCTATATGGTTGTCTGTAAATATAATATCCAAAGATTATAATTAGCAATGCGATTATTAAAATAACGCCAATCGGAATAAATTTTTTTATCTTCATGTAACCTCCTTAAATTTAGTGCAGGGACCAAATAGCCCCTGCACCAAACTCTGTTCACACTATTATTCTAATGTTTTCTCTTCTTATAATAAATTGCGGTACCCACACCAAGCCCTACAAATGCTACAGATACAAATGCGATTGCATATTTTAATGTACTGTCTTCAAAACCAAGTTTTGGAATCAGGTGATTCCTACAAGTGATTGTCACATCCTGCCCTTTCATAGAAAACTTGATATTATCCGCAAGTTTTTGATATCCGGATGGTGCCTTTTTCTCTTTGAAATAGTAATCCCCATAGGCAAGATCTGACACGTTAATTTCTCCATTTTCATCTGTAATATAGGTTCCGATCAACTCCCCGTCAGATGTATATAGTTCAAATTCTGCACCAGAAAGTCTTTTCGTTTCTTGAGTGGCATCAACTTTAACCAATGTCACTTTGGCCTTCATGATTTTATTAAGTGCCGGATTTTCTTTATTTACATCAAACACTGTAATTGGCTCATTTTGTAGGGTTAATTCAAACTCGTGTTTTTCTTCGTCAAGAATATAGCCTTCCAATGTCTGCAGTTCTTTGTAATAATAATGTCCGGAAACAAGGGCTCCTTTTAGTGTTGCCTTGCCATCTTCATTTGTTTTTATAACGCCAATCAAGGAATCTTTCTTTAAAACAACTTCGTCTTTATAATTCTTGATATCTTCATTTGTGTAAATGCCAAAATAAATGCCCTCCAATGGCTTTTTGCCATAATTAAATGTACCATTTTCCGGGTTTAGCATCTCCCCAACCTTATAAACATTAATTTCCGTATCAATCACATCATTTTCAATATCCAGACTGATATCAACTACTTTGTTTTCTGAATCTTTTTCAAGTACCACCTCATACTCTTTATAATTCATTGCCAAACCAGCAGGTGTTTTCGTTTCTTTTAAAGTATATTTCCCTAATGGAAGTTCTTTTGAGGTAGCAATCCCTTCTTCCGTTGTAGTAATCACATCTACAATATTATCTTCTGTATCATAAATGGTAAATTCTACGCCTGGAAGAGAGCGTTTTTCATATTCCATACGGTAAATCTCTCCAAACTCAGAGTCGTATGTACTTGTACTGGTTAGCATATCACCTACTTTTTCAACAGAAATCGTACCTGTTTTCTCATATTCATCTACCATGGTAACCTTCTGAATTTCACCAGTTTCCAGCACTTCAAAAGGTATCTCTTCTGCAATCTCATAGCCATCCGGAGCTAATGTTTCCACCAAGACATACTTTCCTGGTGGAAGTCTATCAATCCGATGTGGTGTACCATCTGTAACCCATGATGTAACTTCGTTTCCTTCGCTGTCTTTAATAGTAAGTTCTGCTCCAATAATTTCCTCGCCACCTATATCGACTTTACTGATTTCTACTTTCGTAAAATCATTTTGTAATGTTCCTTCGGCAAAAAGAGTTTCTTTATTCTGATCTGAATACTTCAAATCAAAATCAATCTTCTCTTCATTCAAAATATAACCTGGAGCAGCTTTTATTTCTTTTACATAGAAATGTGCAATTGGTAAGTCTTTTTTAAAATGCACATTGCCTTTTTCATCAGAGGTTGCCTTTTCAATCAAAGTATCTACCGGCACAAGAACTGTTTTTCCATCCGGTGCTAAAATATCTTCTGCAGTATATAGTCCAAAAAGTGCCCCTTTGACTGGTTCGTCCGAATCAGCCGCAGTTTTTTTCAAGGAAATAGAGACCTTTTGGCGTTCATTTACGTATGCACTGTCATGGTACACAACTTCTACCTCATCACCTGCATATTCTAAAGAAAACTCCTGTATTTCCTTATTTAACACAAAACCATTTCCAGCTACAGTTTCGATGATTTTATATTTCCCAAGTGATAATTGATCGACTTCTGCTATGCCCTTGGCATCCGTTTTCAGCGTGGAAACCAATTCATCTTTGGAATAAAGAAGAAGTCGATTTCCATTTTCATCTAACTGATAATCTGGAGAAAAAATGTCTTCTGCAGCCCGCACTTCAAATTCTGCTCCTTCTACATCGGCTATTGCATAAGTAAATTCATATTCTGTCTCTTTCTCCTCTAATATACGTAAAAATTCTCCAAACCTTCTTAAAAGGTTCTTTTTTACTTCCGTATAGTCCTGTAGCTTTTCTCCTGTCTTATGAATCCGAAGAGTTCCTGTCTGACGTTCATTTTTGTAATCTAATTTTATGATAATCGCACCCGTTTCCGGTTCTACTTCCTGGGCAACATCTGATCCGATTTCAAATTCAACAGGCTCTGCCTTTACATATCCTTCCGGAGCTTCCACCTCTTCTAATCGGTAATGTCCTGCCGGTAGCTTTTCCGGAGTAATCAAATACCCATCATCAGATGTCCTAAACGATGTATGCTCTACAAGTTCTGGATAATGCGTGTGCTGTGTAACATATTCTCCTTTATCCAGATCAAAAATTTTAAAAGTTGCTCCTGCGTGTAATACCGGTAATTTGCTTGTTCCATCAATTTTATATATCTTTAAAAATGCCTGAAACTTATAATCAATAAAAACTCTCCATTGTTGAGGTTCTCTGTTATCTTCATTGATTGTGACAATAAAAGGATCAATCCGATTGAAATTCTCCGGGACAGTACTTTCAATCACAACATAGGTTCCATAAGCAAGTTCTCTGCTTACCGCATATCCTTTCTTGTCTGTGAAAAATTCCGGCATTGGTTTTCCATGGCTATCTTCCGAGTAATCCATGGCTGTTGTCTCTTTTGAGAAATCATAATCACGGAACTGTTCCGGACTGAATTTTCCTTGCTCATTCGGCTTTATGCTTCCATCTTTGACACCTTTTAATGACTGAATGTGATAGACTTTAAATCCAGCGCCTTCCAAAAGCTCTGCTTCCGTCTGCTCTCCGTCAGAACCGACTTTGATTAACTCAAATGCCTGTTTCTTTACTGTTTCATGAACCGTAACATCCCGATGTACAATTTTTACCTCTTGTCCTTCATAAGCAGCATCTACCGGATACTCTGTAGGATCAAGAAGATACCCTTCGCTTGCTTTTAACTCTTTCACAAAATATTTCCCAAGATAAAGATTTTGAAAATCCAGCGTGCCATCTTTTCCAATTTCTCCCTTGGCAACTAAATCCCCTTTTTTGTACACATCTTCTGACTTCCCATTTGGATGTGAAATATTCTCAGCAGCAAATAATCCATATTCAGCACCTATTAAAGTGGCATCTCCTTGTGGTAGAAACTCGTTGGTTTCTTTATCAATTTTTTCAATATGGATTTCTGCACGAACTTCTTCATTTTTAAAAATGTGACTGAATACATACTGATATGTCGTGTCATCTTTATAGACATATTCAAATTCAAATTTTTCATCTGTTTGATAATATTTATCTGGAGCGCTTGTTTCCAAAATATAATATTTATGGTTGATTGGTAAATCAACGGTAAACGCAGCGACACCGTCCTGGTTGCTCACTACAGACTCTAATAAAGTATCTTTCGCGACAATAACTTTCCCTCCTACTTTAATATCTTCTGCGGCAAACAATCCATACGTAGCACCTTTTAATGTAACATCATCATTTTTAGATTTTTTTACTGCCTTCACTTCAATTTTAGGTCTTTTATTGTTATAGGATACCTCGGCTTCCGAGTATTCTACTTCCTGTCCAGCATAGGTCAATTCTACTTCTTTTGTTGTTTCGCTTTCTTCTTTTCCAATAGTCAAATCTGTAGGTGCTTTTTTTTCGACTACTCTATATTTCCCCAAATACAATTCACTGCTAACTGCATTTCCAGATTCATCCGTTGTAAGGGTTTCAATCAATGTATCCTTTGGATAAATTACGGTTGTCTTATCCTGGCTGATAATGTCTTCTGCAGTATAGATGGAATAAGTAGCACCGGCATAGGAAGAATTATCATACAGGAAATGATATGGGTTTCCCGCCTCAGCGCCTGAAAGACGTTCCCCCATTTTATGGATTTTGATTTTCCCTTTCTGTTCAGTATTTGTAACACTAATATCCGTATTGCCACCAGCAACTAGCTTTACGTTATACACACTTGTGTTTAAACGATAACCTTTTGGAGCTGTAATCTCCTTCAAATAAACTGTTTCCTGGGTCTTTGTAAACTCCACATAAGAACTTCCGTTCTTGTCCGTCTCCGGCATAGTGGCGATAAGACTTGTACAAGCTTCATCTTTATATACGCCAAAGACAGCACCAGCCAAATTTACATTTGTATTTGCATCTTTTTTACTTAATGCTATTCTTGCTAAATCCATCCATTTTACAGAAAAATGAACAGAATTTGCTGGCTCTTCAATAAAATCTCCATATCCAATATCCTGATTCCCATTTCCTGTGCTTAATACTAAAGTCTTCCACTGTGTTCCAATGTTACCTTTTAACGCTCCAGTTTCCCACAGCCCGGTAACCGTCTTAGGTGCTGTAAAATAAAATGTTGTGCCGCCATATACTTTTACAGAGCCTCCCGTTTGATTCCCTCCTGCAACGTTATGATAGGTAACATTTGCCGGCACATTTATGGTAATGTAATTTCTATGATCACCTGTTAATTTAAAGTTTTTGGTGCGTTGTAAGTCTTTATCAAGATATGCCGTTTCATAATCGCTACTCAAACTAATTGCTGCAGTTGGTGGTGCTTCTTGAGCAAACAAGTAATCTATGTAATCCAGCACTCCACTGGCTCTTAAAGATTCTTCTGTACAACCAACAAATCCAGCATTTCCTATATAAGCATAACTTGCAGCAATATGGGTATAGATGTATCTAGTATCAACATCAAGATGCGATAAATACTCGCCTGTTAAATCTCCAGGACCACCATAACCGTAATATAAAACTTTCTGAAGTTTTGCATTTGTCTCCAAGATATTCGCTATATAGTCTGAATCCGGCGGAGAGGATTTTGGAGACTCCAAACAATATGCAATCTTTCCATTCACATAAAAATAATTTGTACTGTAATTCCCTACATTGGAAGGATACTTTAATTTTTTACCTTTCACTAAAGTGACATTCGTACCTTTTTGCTTTGCCATACTGTTTGGCACTACTGATAAAAAAACACCTTCCTCTTCGTTCTGCTCCAAAGTTTCTTCTTCAGAAGAAGAATTTACTATTTCTTGTTCCCCTTTTGCCGTACTATTTTCCTGTTCTACATTTAATTCCTGATCCGTCGTTTCGGGTTCAGGGTCTGCCTCTTCTTCCGCATCTCCATCCTTCTTTTCTTCTGATGAATTTTCAGAATGCCCCGATGTTTCTGGCTCTTTATCTGTAATTACAATAAACCGTTGGACATGATATGCAAGATTGTCATCCCGTAGTGGATAGACCTCATATACCGCCTGATACCACCCCTCTTTTTCTGTATTCATTTCCTCTAACTTCTCATTGAATGCTCCCTTATATTCAATTTTTACCTTTTCTTTGTTAAAGGTCAGATTTGTAAAATCGGAATCTCCTTTAAAATCACTTCCCTTTTTCAGTTCTAAAGTTTCCGCTAATACAATTTCATCACCATATAATTCTTCTTTTACCGTATCCATATCTGGCAGAGTGGTTAGATTACTGTTATATAATTCTGCTCCCTCTGGCTCCAAATTCTCAGTTACAGGTGATGTCTTAATTTCAGGTTTCGCAATTTCTGCAGCCCTAGCTATTTGGCCAGAACTAAATATACTTGAGCAACAAATTAGAGCTGCAAGTGCGCCTGATAACCATCTTTTCGTTTTTTTCATAGTATAGTTCTCCTTTTTTGATTTTAAATGACAACAGGTAGGTATTCCCTGCCTGTTGTGCCACTTTTGATACAAATTTCTCTGCCTTTGTACAAAGCCTCCTTTCCAAATATTTTTTGCTTTAAACCAAAAAAGCCAAAGACAGAGTCCTCTTGACGACCTATCTCTAGGAATTCATCATAAGGTTCTGCTCTTTGGCTTACCAATAAAAAATACATTTATATTATATAGGGATAATAGAAGCTTTTCAATTTTTTACATACGACACTTTTATCCGAAATCAGACACTTTATAAAAATTATTTCGATATGAACTAGAAGAAGACAAACATTCCACTTCTACTCCATTGAGCTTCCACAGTTTCTTTGATACCGTATACTTATAATCATGATTGGAGGCATTATATGAATAATAAACTGTTTATACCGTCTTGTCACAAATTTATCACAAAAAAAGACGGTACTGCAAATTTTCAGCGGATATACGGCGTTCTTAAATCTGCTTATTCCACAAAATATCCCAATGATACATTGTCTTCTGAAGAAGTATTTGATTTTCTAAAATTAAACCAAATTGTTCCGCATGATTTTCCGCATCAAGATATGGATTTTGATTATCAGGAATTATGCTTTTCGATTATTACACAATACAAATGTAATTCCATATGCCAATTATGTCCCTATTCCTCCCTATACAAAAATATCTATGAAAATGAAGAATCTATATTACTCTCTTATGCACTCAATAGTTGGGACCACCTTAATTCATTAAAAAAAGCAGGTCTGACCTGCCGCCATTTTCGTTCCATGATACCTGTTTCTGATAAGTCAAAAGTTCTAGTTGTGCCTTTAAACCGTCTTGCTTATGAATACTTAGAAACTGTCCCAAGTTCTGCAAATGACTTATTATCTATTGATCATAAAATCATGACCGCTTTAAAACAAAATAATAAGAATAAACTATCCAATGCTGATTTTGAAATCATGCATAAATATTTGACCAATCTTACCAGATTTGACTCAAAAAAAATCTCAGATGAAAATGTGGCAGACATCATGAAACGATGTTTTCAATTAGAATACACAAAAAAGGTGGCAAGTAATTCTGCTACTGCCGCAAAGCCAAGTATCTCAACGGCTCCTCCAATTGAAGGCTTACTTGCTGGTAAATCGCAAGAACACATTAGCAAGAAGCTTTCGAAAACACCGGAAAAAGGAAAAAGTAGCAAATACCCTGTAAAACAACCAACTTCTGCACCCAAAGAATATCCTCAAGATATAAAAGAAGTTCCGTCAAAACCCGAATTGAAAAGTGTAAGCACTCCATCCAAAAAGCAACCGAATCCTTCCCTCAAAAAAGATTCTAAAATTTTAAGCGTCTATAATTGCCAAAATACCCCAGAACTTGTACTATCCGTACCAACGCCACTCAAACGTCTTCCTAAGACATGGGCACTTTCTGCGCAAGAATTATCTGCGGCACATATTATTGATTTAGAAATAGTAGAAGCGCTACGAATAGAACTTTTTTTATTTGATCTTCTTCAAACACCGATACTACCGGCTGAAATAGTAGAAATTAAAAATGAATACTGGTTTCTAATGTATGTAAAAGAACAATTTTATATCTTTCATGCTGATAATTTGGCACTATTCAAACATATTTTACCCTATATTTCACGTAGCAAAGTACGAAAAATAATATGTTATGAACCATATTTATTGTATTACTTCTTGTTCAAGCATAACTTATATTATGTTTCCATATTTAGTCTACGGCTGACGGCTGATATTTGTCTGCCAATACATAACTGGGGCATATTTATCGAATCTTTATTGAATACACTCATTCATATTCATACAAAAGGTTCAATATTGGATATTCTTCCTGCTTATTATCAAACATATCGTATATTAGATAAAAAGCTGGAAAAGATAGACACAACACAGCAAGATATGCTCTTTCATAAAATGTGTCTTGCACGTGCAATCGGAAAATTTTTTATTCCTTCAAACTATTACTTTTCTGAAAACTATGCCTTTTTAGAAGAAACTCCTGAAGATTATATATTTACATACGATGGAACCCAAAAGATGCAGGATCCCTACTATTCCATTCGCTATGTTTTTTCATGGGATGCCGAAGAACTATTTCCTGCCAAGTCCCTTGCCATATGGTTTATAAAAAACAGATTACTTGAAACACATAAAATTACGATATTAGCAGTGAAAGAAAATCAAATTACATTCGCAATCACAAACGAAGAATATAGTTTTTTATGCAGTATTGTAAACCAAGCTATTGGACAATATGTAATACTTAACGAAACTCCCTCTGTAAGTATTGACGAGATAATATTGAATGATAAAATATTGTAATGCTGATACCTTGTTTATTTGTTTCTGAAAGAAACAACATCTTCCTAAATGTTATTTGTGCTTGTCATACTATAACATTTAGGAAGAATATTTTCTCCTACCATAAATCATCCAGCAAAAATCCCGGAATTACTGATTTTCTACGAATTTCTAGATTTTCCTCTAATACCTGCTGCCTTAGCTTTTTACTTCGTACTCCCTTTTTTTCCCATAAAAAATCTTTCATTTTAAAACAAAATATTCGTCTTGGGGTTAATCCTTTTTCCCCAGCTACAACTACTACTTCTCCACCATTACAGAGCAAATAGTATAACTTACGCATGAGAAAATCCCGGTAAGGATGATAACACTGCTCATCAAATCGATTAAGCGAATATATGCCTTGGATTCCACAGTATGAACAATCTGAGAGAAAATCTACCATATACTTTTTATTTGAAATATCCTCTATTGACTCCGAAAGCTCCTTTAATACTTTTAAATGTCTTCCTGATTCACGATCTATTATCTGATTATATTGATTAATCTGCCAGACCAATTCCGTTTCAGAAATCATATGCATAACCCAAAATCCCATAATATCAGATTGCTTCCAATTCCAAATATATGGCTCAGCTGCCTTCCATAATTCAATTAAATCATAATATTCCTTCTTAGGGTTCAAAACATCCCCCTCACATTCAAAGAAAAATTGAATACACAATTCTTCTCTCGTATTTGGACGTAAAAAAGTTGAAAACTCCTTATTCACACAATTTAATGCCTGTAATACGTATTCTGCATCCTGGCAACATTGAATTGACTTTATAAAAAGAGCTGCAAGATCCATAAATCATTTCCTTTCATAAAATAGCAGGTCAAATATATCTACTGTCCACAGTATATACTCTTTACAGCAGTTATGTAAATAGCAGATATTGGTTATTATGAAAATAACTAAAGGAGGTTCCACAGATGCTACGATTACGAGTAAATGAAATACTAAAACAGCAACACAAGTCACGATATTGGCTAAATAATCAAATGGGTATGACCTATACAAATCTCCGACGTATCATTGATAATGAAACTACTTCTATCCGCTATGATACGTTAGAAAAGTTATGTAGAGTATTAAATTGCAGTCCCTCCGAGTTGATTGAAATTATATCAGAAGAACCCAAAGATTGCTAGTCTATCCAGACCTTTACCAAATATTACCAGTTATTATTTCTTGCTACCTATTTCTTTCCAACTGTTTCTTTCCGCATGAAAATAAATTAAGCGAAAATCACCATAGAATACGGGATTTTCGCTTTTCCTGCAGTCAAAAACATATTATACTTTTTCTTCTCTTATTTTACATGAAATTTTGTGCTCTCTTTCTACCATTGTGACCACCTCCAAATACAAACTTTATCCTACCTTTTTTCTGACTATCCACCTCAATTCCTCACGTTCTACATATCCATTCTTCTTTTTTCTAAACCGTTTTAATTTATACATTCCATTTGAATGATTATTTTCTTCACGAAACTTCTCTGAACCTCTTTCAAAAGCAACCTTTTATTTCTCTATATTTGGGACATTTCAGGGAGATTTCTTATCAAGAACCATTTTAAACATCACACCCTCCGATATATTCTCAATTTTGTAATAAATATGGTGCAAGTCCAAAATCATCTTAACAATATAAAGACCTAGCCCAGTACCACCAGTCGATTTATTTCTCGATTTTTCCACTCGAAAAAACGGTTGAAAAATATCCTCCATGTTCTCTATATGTACACCTGTATTGATTACTTGTAGACATTTTTTTTCTAGTTTTATGATCACTTTTTCGCCTGCCGGCGAATACTGTACTGCGTTTAAAATCACATTTGATAGCGCTTTCTCAAACAGTCGCTTATTTACACAAATCTGAATATCTTCCACGTTATTCTGTATTTCTATTTTCTTTTCGTTTGCTACCGGAAGTATTTTCTTCACACAAGGCACAAGAATTTGTTCAAGATTTATCTGCTCAAACGGCTGGTCAATATCGCTTGCATCCAACTTCGCAATCAATATAATCTCTTTAACCAGTTTTTCCATTTCATCCAATACAAGTAGATTTTCCTGTAAATATTTATCTCGATTTGCATAGTCTCCGATCCGATACAGCATATTTTCTGATTGTGCTTTCATGATTGTAATAGGTGTTTTTAATTCGTGAGATACTGCCGCAAAAAAGCTCTTGCGCTGTCGTTCCATATTCTTTATAATGACAATATCCTTTTCCAGTTCTTCACTCTTCATTTTCAATTCATCTAATGTCCTTTGCAAGTTTCGACTCATAGATTCCAAACTAACTGCAAGTACTCCCAGTTCATCTTTTCTTCGAGTATTACATCTCCATGTAAAATCCAGCTTTGCCAGCCTTTTTGATACTTTGCTTAAATAGATAATCGGTTTAATTAATATTCGATAACATAAATATGCAGCTATAATGGAAGCTATTAATACAATCGCTGTTATTAGTGGAATCTTATCCCAAAAGCTTTGTCTTATATTCTGCATTCCAGAAGAATCTATCAAAAAAAAGACCAAACTGTTACCACTTTTTATATCTTTAAACGCCACATCATACGCAATACTTACAATCTGCTCTGACTTTACTTCTTTTATTTTTTCCATGTCTCCAAATGTAAATGTCTGCCCATCCCCAGAATTTAGCTGTGCAATCACACCATTGTCAATACAAAAATTATAGATCCTGTCTTCTGCCTCATTTACTGTCCATTTATTGAGTTTTTGGGAAAATTCTGCCGAGTTGTTTTCAAACTGTACACTTACATTTTTCTGATAAGTAAATGGTATCGCAAGCATCGCTGTCACATAGACAAGAATGCTTGATATCAATAGTACACAGATTGTTCCCATGAAAAATTTTAATCCTAAACTTTGTTTGAATCTATTTCCCAATTTTGTATCCGATCCCCCTTACTGTTTGTATTCCTTGAATTCCTTTTTTTCGTAAATTCATAATATGGAAATTTACCTCTCTTTCTCCAGTACAATATTCACATTCCCACACTTCACTTAATAATTCATATCGAGTACAAACTTTTCCTTGATTGCGTATCAAATATTTCACAATATCAAATTCTATTCGTGTCAAAAAAACCTCTTTCCCATTTACGTAAACAGTTCTGCTAGCTAAATCTAGTTTTAAATTCTCATATACCAGACAATCTTCTTCCTGCTGATTTCCTACATTCGCCCTACGAAAGATTGCTTCAATCCGTTTTAATACTACCCGGACAGAATAAGGTTTTACTATATAGTCATCTGCTTTTAAATCAAAACATTTCACCTCCGCATCCTCTTCATCTAATGCTGTCAATATTATAATCGGTACTTGTGACATCTCACGAACTTCTCTACATACATCAAATCCATCCTTCTCAGGCATCATTATATCCAATAATATCAAATCTACTTTGTTCTTTTTAAATTTCTCTACCCCTTCCATTCCATTGCATGACTGAAACACCTGATAACCACTTACTCTAAGCAGTTCCCCCAATGCATTCTGTATCATTATATCATCTTCTATTATCAATATCGTTTTCATTCTATTTAACTCTATCTGTCGCAACTCAGTTTTTCAGCATTATTTCTTAAATCATCAAAATGCAATCTATAACTTTTGCGCACTTCCTCCCTATACCTCTTCTGAAATCTAAGAAAAAATTTCTTCTAATGTTTCTATAATCTTTTCCGTGTAAATATCTTCTGTCGAAATAAAAATTTTTCCCTGGTCATCTTCTTCCATAATTCCTATATGTTCTTTAACTCTGCTTATAATCAATTCCCTTTCTTCTTCTGAAATATCTTCGTCAAAAAATACATTTTCATTTGTGATTGTTTTGACATCACCCGTTATTGTAATACCATAATTTCCAATAGAACCTAAATAGCTGGAATTTTCGTATCTATCTCTGTCTGCCTTTACAGAATCACATTGCTGATCTTTTTCAAGAAAAGTTTCTTTACTATCATCTACAATAATTTCTATGTCTTTTGTCATTTCGAAATTCAAACCACTTGAAAATATTATATCTGGATTGAGTGCCTTGGATATAAAGTCATAGTTTTCTTTGCTACTTAATCCATTTTTTTCTTCACAATTATAACAATATCTATAATCTGAAGAGTGTGATAAAAGGCCAATCGCCTCGTATCCCTCCTTCCGAAACATTTTTACAATTTCTAAAAGCTGGTTTTCCTCATAATCTTTTCCAGAAAGTTTTACAACAATTGATTCCGTTTTGTATAAAAATGGAAAAGAATTCATATAAAATTCTTTTGGTACACACTTCACATTTGAATCTAAGGCTGCTAATGGAACATTTCCCTTTTTAAACTTCTTGGCAATTTGTGCCGTTACATATGGAACTACAAAGCTATTATGATATCCTAAATTATATTGTTTTAATCCATCACAGTCTTTTAGTGATCCTACTGTTACCTCAATATTTCGAATATCTTCTGTGTCCACAAAAATTTGTTGTGCTACTAAAGTGTCGCTTAAGTCACACTTGACTCCAATAACCCCCTCCATTGATGCCGGGTATGTTACAGTATTCGTATTATTAGCAGCAGCAACAAGAACAATGTCTTTTTTTAATAATTTATGAATGACGTTTTCCATTTTTTGTTTATCTTCACTGAACACACTACCTAAGCTCAAGGAAATAATGTTAATTTCTTGTTTTAAGCACCATTCCAATGCTAACAATAATCGGTCTATATCTGTTTTTCCATTTTCATCCAATATCTGCATACTGACTATTTCACTTTCTGTGAAATATTTCTTTATAATTGCTGCACATATACCTCCATGATCGTTTTCTGTATCCTTATTTCCTTTGTAAACTTCCTGCCCTTCTATGTAATAAAACTCATCTACATATTGTGCAAATGATTGTTTTATTCCTGTATCTATTACTACAATTTTCATTATTCCAACTCCTTTAAAGTCTATTATAAAAGTAATTTTGTTTTTATTTCAAATTACTTGTTTTTCATTATACCATAAAAAGAGGGGATTATCAGAAATACTCCCGATAATCCCACACCTTTTAGTTCACACTTGTAATAGCACCGCCAGCTACAGAACCATTGTAACTTACTGATGATTTTGTCTTTGAGCTTCTGCAATTGCAAATGCAAAGGCAACCACAAGTTTTAAGTGCTTTAACCGTATTTTTACGATTATGTACTTTTGCTAATTTCTTCATCGCTGATTCCCCCCTCTCATAAAAGATTATCTATAAACATACATATAAGTAGTTATAGCAATAATTTTGTTAAACCATTCACCGTCATAACATCCGATTTGTTTTTAAATTTGCCTGACAGATTCTTTCCAGTCCTTTTCTCAATCTCCATTACTACATAAACTGCATCCAAGGCGTTAATATATTTAAAAAGACTCATATCATCAACAATCTCCATCTTTTTTCCTGATATCATGCATACAATCTCTTTTATCATATCTTTTATTTCTTTTTGTTCCATATCTTACCTCATACTACTTCAAAATCAACTTTCAAAATATTTTCTATAATACTGCATATTTCTCTAGGAGTTTCTCGCTTCATCATATTAAAGATTTCCAAATCCCTTCCAGTACTTTCTTGGACTGTCTTTTCATCAAGAAACATATATTCTACCTGATTCCGTTCCTCATTATATTGAACATCTACACCTGTCATCCCCAAGAAAACATTACTTGTTTCAAAATTCTCTTCACAATATTTTTTTATGGATGCTATATACTCTGTGTCTAACAGTTCTTTCCGTATGTAATATGTAAGAAGTATGTTTATATCTATTGGAATAGCTTTTGAAACAACTAAAGGAATTTCTCCAAATCCGTTATTAACATGACGATCATAAGGCATAATCCCACCTGGACAGCCAATAATAATAATATCCGGACGATATTCTTTTGCCTTCTCACAAATATACTGATTTAAAATTAATATTTTTTGACGAAAACTAATGTTTTCAAACATACTACTTGGTAAAATAGATATACCAAATAAGCTGCTTAATTCGTTACTACCTACAACTAAGGTCTGGTATCCTTTTTCTTCAAAATATTTTTTCAAAGCAAGCTGCATATAAAATTTATTTGTATTTGGTCCCATTCCCATTACAGAGATGATAGGTATGTCAAGTTCTCGTAATGCAGTGTCGGGCGGTATTTCTTTCCATGTATCCGAATCAAATAACAGATGGACTTTTTCTCTTCTGCCATCATCTAAAATATCCCAAACCGTTTTTTCTACTAAAATTTCCTTTTCCTTATCAATTCCAAAATCAATAATTTCTTCATATTTTTCTCCAGAATATAGTCCATTCAGTAGCAATATTGTATCCGCTTCATACATTCCTTCTTCCCAATTGTCCAAATATTCCCATATATTAGTATTTTTCTTTAAGACTTTCGACCTTTCAGTACCGCTAAGAGGTATAAGGATAACCTTTTGATAGTTTTCTATCATCTCAGCAAAGTCTTTTAAAAAACGTAATGTCGGAACATACGGATAAATCATCAATACTTTCATACTACTTCCCCCTCAAAATCATATCCAAATTCTCGCAACATACAAATAACTTTTAAATCATTCATTGCCATTTGTTTGGACTGTACACATTGATATAATTTTTTCTTGCATGATATCTCTCCATTTTCTGTACACTTTGCTGCGCATTGACCACACAATCTTAAAGCCCAACAATCCTTGCATTGTTCTGCTGTAACAGCTCCTATATTTAACAACTTTTTAGATGCATCTATGTCTATTCCTTCTTCTATATTTCCAATTCTCATTCCTGGTCCTTCGGTTACTTTTTCACATGGATAAAAATTACCCGCCACAGAAACAAATAATCTACGTCCTCCCGGAATACATGGTCCGTTATGATGACCTGTTTTCTTTAAAGAATCAGATTCTTTCATTGTTTGATATATGTATTGATAATATTCCATTTCCTGTATTTGAGAATTCAGTATATATTTTCTATCGCATTTTCCTAACATATACATAAACATCAAAAAATGGGAATATTGATACTCTATCCGAAATGAATCGCTATACAAAATTTCTTCTTTTGCACCATTTTCTTCAACCAAATTCAAAACATACGTTGCATCTTGCATGAGTTCATCCATACTAAAATAGTCTCTTACACACGAAAAATCACAGTTTGAATTTAACACTGTATTAAAAGATACTTTTTTCAAAAACTCTGGACATTCTTTTTTAATTTCATTTAAGTTTTTCATAATGACTTCAAAAGAACCTTTTCCACTATCTTTAAATACACGATTTTTATCGTGATCCTCCTTCGCACCATCCAAACTAATCACAACATTAAAATCCTTCTCTAAAAGATATTTTGCTCTTTCTACTGTAAGCAACGTTCCATTTGTTGTCATAGTATATCCAACCCTTCTATCTGGAACGCGCATTTCCATATAAGCTACACACTTCTTTATTAAATCCATTTGCAGCATTGGCTCACCACCATAAAATCCCACTGTAAGTTCTTCCATTTGACCACTATGTTCTAAAAAATAATCCAACGATTTTTGGGCTAAATCCCAAGTCATAAATTCATGTGCATGTGTTCTGTTTTCATAGCCTCCACCATATACACAATATTTGCATCTCAAATTACATTCTTGTGTCACTTGCAAAATTATATACTGCATCTTTGATTGCAATGAATGCTTTAAAAGCTCTGTATCCGGATGTTCAATCTTTTCCAAAGTATCTTCTAATAGATATCCTTTTTCCTGAAATCTTTTCCGCTTTTTCATATCCAAGCCATTATTACTTAATTCTTCATAAGCTTCATCTGTTATTTTTAAAATTTTGTTTGAACGCCTATCATATACATAACAAGCCTCTGGTGTTTTAAATGTTTTGTAATAAATTTTCCCTTTCATTTTCAATTCTCTTCCTTAACTTTTTTTTATGTTCTGCCGGTACTTGACTTTCCATTCCCTGTATTTGAGAGCTTATTTCATGAAATGTACCATCTGCAAAAATTTTTCCATCCTTCAGCAAAATGATCCTATCAAATTCCTCTAGAATTCTAAAATTATGTGTAATGCATATTAAAAAATCATGTTTATCTTCCTTAATCGATTTTATAAATACATTCTCCATTGCAACATCACAATTTGATGTCGCTTCATCTAGGATTAAAATATTTGCATCTTTCTTTAAACAACGCGCCAATGCAACCCTTTGTTTTTCACCTCCTGATAATTGAGTCCCATCAAACCCTACTGAAGTTTGTCCTCCTTGCGGCAAATCGTCGACAAAGCCTAATATTTCAGGAAAGGAAAATCTCTCTTTTTCATACTCATTTTTGAACATATAAATATTGTCTTGTATAGTAGCATTAAATAAAAATACCTTCTGCCGCATTATACTAAACTTTTTTCTGTAGTCATCAAGTGAAAATTCTTTAACATCTTTTGTGTCAAATAAAATATTTCCTTTTTGTGGACTATAATAGCGCAATAGAAGATTAACAAGAGTACTTTTTCCACTTCCATTTAGCCCCACTAATGCAACCTTCTCTCCACGGTTCAATACCAAATTAAAATCTCGCAGAACCTCTTGACGATCATAAGAAAAATGGATTTTGTTAAATATGATTTTTTGTGGTACTTGTGCTACAATATTACCACTATGCAAATTTTCCTCCTCCATATTCATGAATTCTATATAATCTCTTGTAGAAGGTATAATATTTGCAATCACCATTTTTAATGCAGTGATAACATCAATAGGTGTCAAAATACAACCTGCATATTGAATAAAGGCCATCAACGTTCCTATGGTCAATTGATCATTCCATATCTGAGATGCGGCAACCATATATATTACTGTAAATAATATTTTTTCGCTGCCTTGTTTTAAACATGAATCTAATGATGTCAGCATCGCAACCCTTTTATCATACTGTTCTCTCTTTTTGGACAAAACTTGAAACTGCGCTTCTATGTGCTCGTACATATCCCAATTCTTTATTTCTTCAACACCAGAATAATTATCACTCTGCCATCTAGAAATATCTTTTTGAATTTGAAGAAGTTTCTCAATCCATGTTTTACTTAATCTTTCACAAAAACTCGAAATAAATATTTTTAAAGGCACAATACACAAAACAAGTAAGCTAAGTTTCCAGCTTAAAAACAGTAATCCAATGAAATATCCAATGACATTAATAAATTCTATGAAAATACCAATAACATCACTGCTACAAACTCTGGACATATTATTGACATCATTGTTCGCATCTGACATCAACGCTAACATACTATATTTTTTTAAATAACACATCTTTAGCCGTAATGCATGTGAAAGAGCTTCTACTTTCAAAGAACTTCGAAACGCTGCTGCAACTCCTGATTGAATATGCATTTGTATATACTGGATAAAATATCCCACTATACCAATAAATGCCGCTATAAATACTAACTTTAATAAAATCACATAGTCTTTTGACAAAATTCCTTCATCAATAATTTTCTGTTCTAAAATCGGTGTCACCATATAGATGGCTAGGAGAAAAAAACTCAACACTGTATTTAAAATCAATTCTTTTTTATATCGCAACATTAATTGAAATATATATTTTTTTTCTCTCCTGTTTTTCATTTTCTTTCCCCACCATTTTTGATAACTTACTTATTCTCTCTGCTTATTTACTAATTTTCCATTTTTCAAAGATATTACAATATCCGCTTCACTAGCTAATTCTAAAGAATGCGTTACGACAATCACACATTTTCCATGCGTATGTGCACTTTCCTTTAAAATCAGTGTAATTTCTTTTGCCATCTCTTCATCCAAATTTCCTGTTGGCTCATCTGCTAATAAAAGTTGTCTTTCCGATGCCAAAGCTCTTGCAACAGCTACTCTTTGTTGTTGTCCACCAGATAATTGTTTGACATTCCTTTTAGCCTCTTCTTTAGATAATCCTACTTTTTCTAAAATTGGTAATGCTGGTAACTCTGAAATAAGTTCCACATTCTCTGCTGCGGTCATATATTCCAATAAATTAAAATTTTGAAATACAAATGCAACATTGTTTCTCCGATGATTCTGCAATCCTATCTTCGTCAAATCTTGACCGTCATACAGAATATCGCCTCCACCAGGGGTATCCAATCCACCAATCAAAGACAGCAATGTGCTTTTACCACAACCAGATGGTCCTAAGATTGCATAGAACTTTCCTTTCTCAAAATCAGCTGTAATCCCTTTCAAAATATTCTTGTTTTTTTCATAACCATATCTAAGATTTCTTATTTCTAATAATGCCATATCTTTTCCTCATTTCAATTACCATTAATCTGCTTTGGACAACAACTCTAGCGGTTTTTGCTTTAAAATGAAATATGCCGCAATGAATACTGCAAGCACTATAATCAAAGTTCCTACAATACACATGAATAATATTTGATAGAAATCCATTTGCAACACAAACGAAATATCTTTTTCTCCTATCAACTGGATAATAATATTATTCAAAGTTTTTCTCATGGTAGTTGTTACCACTGCAACTAATGCAAATGTAGGTATTGCTATTCCTAATACTTCGCATAAAAATTGTCCAAAAATATTCTTTTTACTATTTCCGAGTGCAACTAAGATTGCAATCTCCTGTTTCCTATTGCGAATCCATATATTCAAAATCAATGCCAAAACGATAATCCCTACTAATATACCTACGATAATCAAAATCCGTAAAACCTGCTGCACTTTTGTAAATGGATTTACAATCTGTTCGTAGTCAGAATTGTCAATTGTAAGTTTCAAGGTCTTTCCTTGTATTTCTGGTAACTTCATAATCCTGTCATACACGTTTTGAATATTTACTGGATCTTCCACATAAATAGTTAAATCCAAATAATCATATTCTTTATATGCATCATTTCCAGGGTTAAAGTCTGTATATAGTACATTCGAAGCTATATCACTCATAAACATGGAATCGCTCTGCGCTCCTTCGGCCCCTTCGTAAATCCCTATAATTTCTAATTCAACTTTGCATTCGGCTGGATCTGGCAGATAAAGTTCAATTTTATCCCCAACTGACAAATGATTATACTCAGCTAAAACATCCGGCATTAATGCAACATACTTATCATCCGGTTTAATATGTCTTCCTTCTTTAAGTTTAAATGTTCCATTTTCAAATTTCTCTGATTTTTCTGAAGAAAGAACACATGTAATTCCTGACACATCACCATATGGGGTAAACCCTCCACCAAACGAGCCTGAAAAATACTTAAAATTCACTGCTGCTCCATAATAACATTGTGGCGTTTCTGAATTGCAATCAACAACTCCTTCTACATTTTGGATCGCCTCTATTAATTCTGGCGTAATCTTATCTCCATTATAAACGTAGCTTGTTCCAAACTGATCTTGCGTACCTTCTCCATAGTTTCCCTCTTCATCAATCGTCAGTTGTAACTTTCCACTTACGTCTCCTTTAACATTTACAGTCGCTTTTTCTGATGATTGAAAAATCGAAACGCTTAAAACCAAAAAGGTAGCAATCACGGCTATAAGTAAAAATAAAATAACATTTTTTATTTTGTGTCTAACACAATATTTGAATGCTCTTTTAAAAAAGTTCATATTCTTTCCTCTACTTTCTTGCTATTCCATTTGACTCAAAATAGTTTTCGGTTGTAGTCTTAAAATTGGAATAGCTGCTAAAACTACTGCTCCACATATTCCTACGGTTTCCATACATCCCCATATAATAATGTCTAAAATTTTCAGTCCACCATTTGTGATAACATTATTTAGCCCTAATGTTTGTACTGATATCAATTTTTCTGGAACCTCCACAAATAATTTATCTGCTACTATTCCAGATATACCTTCTGCAACAAATATTGCTATAAGAAATGCTGGTATGAATATCAACATGATTTCCCATAAATATTGAATTACTGTTTTCCATTTTGAAATTCCAATGGAAAGGTAAATTCCTGCTTCTCTTTTCCTATTGCGAATATTAATAATCAGCATCAAGAATAAAATTAAAATACCCACACTATAGGCAGCACTTCTCAGAGTTTTCATTAGTGTCTCTGTTTCTTCCATGTTTTCAGAAACTTTACTATATTTAAAATCATTGGAATAAATAAAATATTTGCTCCAGTCTATATCAGGAATCGCTCTCATTTGTTGCTCTATATCCTTCATCTGTTTTGGATCTTTCACAAAAAAATGCTGCTCTCCTTTATATGTTCCGGCTTCTACTTGTTTTAGTTTTTCTAAAACATCAAAGCTTGCTATGATATTATTTTCTGGCATCCCTGCTGTTGGAACATCCTGTACGTTTTCCTCTTTTGTAGAATAAATTCCTTTGATTTTTACCTGAATCGCTTCTCGATCCTCCGTAATTCCATCACAGTAAATTCCGTCTTTTTCTTTCAATTCAGAACTTTCCAAAGTAATTATATCGCCAACCTTTAATCCATTTGTTTCTGCCAAACTATCTGTAATCAAAATTTTCTCTTTATCACCCTCGATAATATGTTCTCCTTCTTTTAACTTCCATGTTTTGTCTATAAAAGAATTGTGTAATTCCGAGTAATTTGTACTTTGGATTCTCCCCATATTAGTTTCAGGATTATCGTCTTTTCCTGGAAGAAACATAATCTGCTTTGATTTGGCATATCCATAATTCACACTATTCCAATACTGAATTCTAGAATCACTCAAAATCTTTTGAATTGTTTTTTCTGTAATTGACAAATCTTCCATTCCTACAGATACATTTCCATTTTCATCTACAATGCTATTTTGAGTTGGACGAATATATATTTCTCCACCAATAGATTCTCTAATCCTCTTCACTGATACACTTGCTTCTTTTGCAATTACTGTACACAATAAACACAGTGTAGAAACTAGTAAAAAAATCATAAAAAGCAATCCTGTTTTTCTTTTATTTCTTCCGATATACAATAGTCCTCTTTTCCTTACATTCAAACGTCTATTTTCCGCCTTTCATTTTTAAATTTGCTTCAATTGCTATATTTAGTATAATAGATAAACGATTTATTTGGGTTTGATTTCAATTCGTTTTTGATTTGTTTTTGGTTTGTTTTTTATGGTTAAATCTTTCTCAGTAATCACAGTACTTTAATTCCATAAGATAATATATGATTCTCTTCACACAACTACCTACCGTCATATATTGAATAAAAAAAGCTATAGGTTAATGCCAATTTTATGCACAAAAAAAGCACTACCGTTTTTAGCGATAATGCTCTTCCTGTTACTTCTTATTTTCCTTTCAAATACCCCCCCTGCTCAGCTCTCAAACTGATCACTATCAAAATATCTCTGAGTAAACCGTTTTTCCGTATTCCCACTATGTAGCATTTCATCAATCAAATCGTAACTTATATCCAAAAAATCCAACACTTTCGCTTCACTTACTGTTCCATCCAGCAGCAGCATGATTATCCAATAATTTTTATGTCCCATTTTAGCACTATCAGATGAATGAATATCCCAATAATAAAGAGCATATAATTCACTAATAGAATGGATTACTAAAAAATCGTGATAAATTTCGGTTTCTTGCAAATAAGTATGCAATACTCTACAATATTTTTCTCTCACTGGCAATTACTGTGCTCTAACTTGCACCAGCAATGTAGTCCGCAGTTTTGCTGGTCACACGCAAAAACGACTATCTTAAATACCCGATAATGACTTTCTAACTATTACTTTTTTTCATGTTCTCAATATGTACATAACTTCTTAAAACAAAAACAGATATGCCTTCTGATATGCTCTGTTGTTTACATCCGCAGAAACTATCTCCCCTATAGTTCCTGCGGCTCTTCCTGCTTTCCCATATTCCATTTTTCAAAACATAGCTTTCGGTACTCACTCGGTGTCCGGTTGTACCGCTGCTGAAATGTCCGGTTAAAAGTTCTCTGGCTTTCAAAACCAGCTTCCAGGTAAATATCGGTAATTCGCATTTCGGTGTTTTCCAACAGTGAAGTAGCATAATTTAGCCGAATTTCATTGAGATACTGATTAAAGTTTGTATGAAAGATACCAGAAAAAATTTTTGACAGGGTATACTTATTTACTCCCAGAGCCTCTGCCACTTTTCCCAATGTAAGTTCCTCTTGAAAATGAGATAGCAGATAGGCCATGGCTGCATATATCAAATCATCACTCCCCACACTGTCTTTTTCTATGAACCGAAAGTTTTTCCTGCACCGGTATAATATAATCTGTAAATAAGCCTGTCCCACAACCCCGCTGACCTTCTTATCCTTTATCAGGCATCCCAGGGCATTTTTTACTTCCTCATGCAATTCTGCCCTGGCAATCACCGGGTTTTCCGGACATTTCTTCTGAAGAAGTGACATGAACGGACCACTTAATTCCAGAGAGGCATAAAACTGGTACACCTCGTTCTCTCCCTTTGAAAGCACCTGGTAATGATGAATCAGATCCGGGAACACAATAGCAAAGTCTCCTTTTTCCATGTGGTACAGTTCATATCCCACGCCAAGCTCCAGTTCTCCCTGTATGACATAGACAAGTTCAATGGCATTGTGCAGGTGGGGAGGAACATGGTGTGGCTTTTTCTTTATGATACTGAATTTCTCTTTTTGTTCCTCATACGATGGCTGCATGATGTTTCTTCCCCCTTTCAAGAATTGGCTACATTTCTTTTTGATTTGGCACGCAGGTTTTCCACCTGTCCGTTATAATAAACTCAGAAATCAAGAAAGGAGACATACCAAAATGAAAAAACTGATCAACTATTTAGAAAAAATTATGAATTTTTATGCTGCTTATTTTAATTGTACCAATTATCATCTTCCTCTTTAAAGGCCTGCTCCTCCAGGAGTTTCTCATTGGCACGTTCTACATTCATTTTGGACATGATAAAAGTAATAATAAGAGCAATCACCACCGGAACCCAAAGATACATAATCTGAAGCATCTGAATACAGGAATCACTCTGCACCGCCAGTGTTCCGTCAAAACCACTGAGGTCCAGAAGCCAGCCGGTAATGGCAATACCAATTCCACCGCCCAGTTTAATACCAAGAGAAGTACAGGAATACATGGTTCCATCTACTCTTTTCTTCTTTGTCAGATACGTATATTCCGAACAGGAAGCAATCACTGCATTCATATCTCCCTGCCATGGTCCCATACCAAAGGCTGCAATACCGGTAAACAAAAGCATTAATGGCACACTTCCCAGATAACCAGCTACTACAACCAGGGCTCTTCCAATCGTTCCAATCACATATCCGGTCAAATTCAGTTTATACATTCCCTTCCATTTTTCCACTAAAAACGGTGTAACTAGCAGTGCAATAATCAGAGGGATGTTAATCGCCCAGGAAAATACGCCGTACAGATTTTCATTAAACAGGATATAGGTCATATAATAAATCCCCATATTTAACATAGCGGTATAAATCTGTTGTAAAATATAAGTAGCACAGATCATCACATAATACTTGTTTGTGAACAAGAGCTTCCCGGCATCAATCAGGGAATATTTCTCATCTGCTCCAGATGCTTTTCCATCATTTAATTCTTCTTCCTGCAGTTCCTTCACTGAAAATACGGAAATGGTATTCACTACAAGTCCGATTACTGCATAAACAATGGCAACCATTCTCCAGCCGGCAGCTCCACCACCCATCCATTCCACAAATCCAATCGTCAGAGACTGGATCAAAAGACTGGTTGAAAAAGCAAAGATAAAGCGATAGGAGCCCATCTGTACCCGTTCCTTGCTGTTTTTTGTTACCAGGGCTGTCAAAGCAGAATAGGCAATATTATTCGCAGTATAAAAAACTGCGTTTAACAAGGTATAGGCAATAAAGAACCAGGCATACTGGGCAAACTCACCCATATTTGCAGGAATAGCAAAAATAGCTACCAGTGTTACTGCACAGCCAATATATCCATACAGCATCCAAGGTCTTGCCTTGCCCAGTCTGCTCTTTGTCTTATCGATCAGCGAGCCAAAGAATACATCTGTAACCCCATCAAATAATTTCGACACTGCGATCAGGGTTCCGATAATTCCAGGGTTCAATCCTACCGTATTGGTCAGATAAATCATGACAAAGGAGGACAGGAACGCATAAACTACGTTTCCTGCAATATCCCCGGATCCATACCCTACTTTGTTGTACCATTTTAAATATTTTTTCTCATTCATGTGCTCTTACCATTCCTTCCCAAATAAAAGCTTCATATCAAATGCAAAGGTTTCTTCCTCTAACCGGTACTCCTTGCGAAGTTCCGGTCCGCAGCTGTTGGAGCCAATGCCATTCTGTGCATAATCCAGACAGACAATGGTACTTCCCGATTTTTCCAGTTCAAAATTATGTGCCTTTTCTGTAAGCTCTTCCTGTGTATAATAAGACACGTTAAAGGTAAATGGTCTGGATGATACGGCTCCAAAAGTCCGGCCTTCCGTTTCCATCATCACATAATCACAATCTGTATGACTTCCATTTTCCTGTGGTCGCAGATAATCTTCATGCTGCTCTGCTACTGTCGTTTCATAAAGACCATGACTGCAGGATCTGCGTTTATCCACATAGCTTTCGTGAGGACCAAGGCCATAGAACTTCAAGCTTTCATATTCTTCCTTTAAAAATAGCCGAAGTCCAAACCTTGGAAGCTGCGGAAATTCCATATCTTTTTTCACCTGCATATTTACAAAAATTTCTCCGGTGCTCTGTACCTTCCACTCAGTTTCTATATCCAGAACCTTCTGAAGTGCTACTGCCGCCACAGACATAGTGCTGTGAATGATAACACTTTCACCACTTATTTCCCATTTTGTATCATAGGCTCTGGTTTTGCTCCGGTCATATCCTGCTGCTATCCATTCCAACTTCATCTTCCGGTCATTGTCTGTTGGCGCCCTCCAGATGTTTACTTCTATTGGTGCAGCCAGCAGTTCCTCTCCATTCAAACATAACTGTTCAAACAATCCGGAAAGTTTACTGTAGAGATACGTGAACTTCACTGTTTCAATCGTAAGGAACCGATCTGTTTCCAAAACCTGCATAGACACAGCATCTTCTTTTCTGTATTCTAACAACTTCACTGCCTGCTGATTTCTTTCGTCTTTATTTTCTAGCAGAATTTCATCAAATCCCATCACACTTGCTGGAACAACAAGGGCATTTTCCTGTTTTAAGTGATAAGATACCTTCAGGTAACACTTTCCGCATTCCGGAACACATATCTTCAGTTGAACCGTTCCCTTTTTTCGGGGTAGGATAGACTCCTTAAGTTCCAACTGCTTTTTCTCCAGCAGCTTACCGTCACAATTGACTTCATAGGTCAGGTAGAGATAATCCTTCAAATCCACATAATTCATATAGTTTTCCAGACACAGTTTCCCTGTATTCTGACAGAAAGATACGGCTCTTGCCGGACGATATACATTCTGGTATTCCAAAAGCCCGGTATGAGGTGTCCGGTCTGGATATACCAGCCCGTCCATGCAGAAATTTCCATCATGGACTTCTTCCCCAAAATCCCCGCCATAGAAGTATTTTTCTTTTCCATTGGCATCCTGTCCCTGATAGATAGCATGGTCGCACCATTCCCACACAAAACCGCCGCAGAGAACATCATACTTATAAATCATTTTAAAGTAGTCTTCCAAGTCTCCCGGTCCGTTTCCCATGGCATGGCAGTATTCAATCAACAGAAACGGTTTATCCGGCTTCTTCTCCATATACTCCTGGATTTCCTCCAGGGAAGGGTACATCCGGCTAAAAATGTCAATGTTGGTGTAATCATATTTCCTTCTATCATTACGGTAAAAAGAACTTTCATAACAGGTCAGTCTGACAGGGTCAAAACTTTTTGTCCACTTTAATGCTTCCTCAAAAGTACATCCATAACCGCATTCATTTCCCATAGACCAGATGATAATACAGGGGCGGTTTTTCTCCCGGTGTACACAAAGTTTTGTACGGTCCATAGTAGCCGGGATAAAGTCCGGGTTATCCGAAATTCTTTCATTCCATTTCCGGCTTACATTTTCCCAACTGGAATCCTTTAAATACTGAGACTGGGTTCCATGACTTTCATTATCTGCCTCTGCAATCACAAAAAATCCATATTCATCACAAAGCTGATAAAAATAAGGTGCATTGGGATAATGGCTGCTACGGACTGCATTGAAATTACTCTCTTTCATCATCTGCAGATCTTTTTTCATCTGTTCCAGCCCAATCACAAAGCCAGTCACCGGGTCTGAATCGTGTCGGTTCACACCTTTGAATTTTATGGCAGTTCCATTCACATAGAGAACTGCATCTTTTACAACGATTTCCCGGATGCCAATCCGGTCTGTAATCACTTCCGCTTCTGTTTCCAGGACCAGGGTGTATAAGTATGGTTGTTCCGGATTCCACAGCTTCGGTTCTTTTACCAACATCACCGCTTTATGAGTATATTCCGTACCCGCTTCTTCATTCAGTGCCTGTGAGACAACCGCTTTATGATCTGCATCATAAAGCGTCAGCTTTGCAGGCACCGCCTGTCCCTGATAGCGGGCTTTCACCGTAAGCACTGCCTGTCCTTCTCGAAGTTCCGTGGTTGTAAAGTAGTCATAAATCACCTGTTCCGGGCGGTTCAGAAGATATACATCCCGGAAAATCCCACTCATGCGGAATTTATCCTGGTCTTCCAGATAAGTCCCATCACACCATTTCAGAACCAGCACCGCTAAGGTATTTTCTCCATCTGCCAAAGCATCCGTCACATCAAATTCGCTTGTAGCGTGGGAAACCTGGCTATAGCCCACATACCTTCCATTCACCCAGACATAAAAGCAGGAATCCACACCTTCAAAATTCAAATATGCTTTTGGAGCCTTTTCTGGTTTCTGATATACAAACTTCTTGATATAGGCTCCGCATGGATTCTCCTGTGGCACATACGGCGGGTCCAAAGGAATCGGGTATCTCACATTGGTATACTGGTGGCTGTCATACCCATAATTCTGCCATACCCCCGGCACTTCCACCTTGGTAAACTTGCTGCAGTCATACCCCAGTTCATAAAACTTTTCCTCTAAATCATAGATGCTCTTAAAATACTGAAACTGCCATGTCCCATTCAACTCGGTAACCCGGTCTGAAGCATACCGATTCTCTACCAGAGGCCCCATATCATGGGAAGACGGCATATAATAAGCTCGATAAGGCATGGTATTCTCATGCACTATTTTTAAGTCCTCATAATGTCTTGGCACAATCACACTGTATTCCTCCTTTATCCTCTTTATTTTTCCTTTGTTTTATCGTTATTTTACGCCCTTTTTACACATTTCGTCCATAAACTCTATGAAACTATACATGCACAAAATAATACAGTTCTATAACTCCTAATCCGTTATTCACCAAATAAAAATCCGGCATACCTGAAATTTTTTCAGATACACCGGTCTTATGATTGCCTGCCTGTTCTTCTTTTACTCCATCACATTCCCATTTTCCATAATAATGGGCGCCAGTTCCGTTTTATCTCCATACAAATCCGGACGTGCCAGCAGATATTCTTTTAGTTCTGCCCGGTCTTTAAAATACGTTGCCTGGAACGGATCCATAGCACTATATTTTTCTACAAAGAGCAGTCCATCTTTTGTGTCCGCCAGAACACCCGTGTGTCCTACAAAACGTGCCTGATCCTCCGGTGCGTGCAGATACACGCTGATCAGGGAAAGTTTGTCCCCACTGATTTGAATGTCCCGTTCTTTCCATGCCTCCTGGATTTTTTGCTCATGCTCCTCTAAAGTTGAAGTTCCCTCCACAGACACCTGGTTAAAAAGTGTCAGAAAATCTGCCCTTTCCTCTTTTGTCAGCTGATATTCCGGCATCGTATCAATGGCATCAATATCAAACATCAACCACAAATCCGTATCATTCCCAGTACCCGCTGTTGTCAGCTGGTTCTTTATCAGGTTAAAAGCGGTCAGGCGACAGTTTAATACCTGCAGATAGGAATATGGTTTTGCAGAATCATCCATCAAAATAGAAGTGTAATCCATCCCGTCTTTCGGAAGGGCTGTAAACCCTTTGGGATACGAGTACGACTTAGCTGTTATCTCGTGATAATCCTCTGCCCATTTTTCAAGTGTCGCTGTCTGTTCTTTTGTTACGCCGCATGCCTCCAGTTCTGCCACAACGGCTTTTCTGGACTCTTTATCTGCCAGGTTGGTATATTCTCCTGCCTGTCCGGTTTCTTTCTTCCCGCATCCAGCCAGTGCCAGCAGACCGGCTGCCATAATAGCGGTCCATACCAAAATTGCTTTCTTCATTGTTACACTCTCCTCTTAACTTTCTTTGTTTCCCCTTGTTCCACTGCTTATTCTACACTTTTTTTATCAATTTATCTATAAACTCTATTGCACAAAATATATACATAATGATACACTTGCTGTTAGAAACAAACCAATGATTTCAAAGGAAGTGGAATATCATGTATATAAATTCCGGTTATCTGCACAATTCATTACTGGATTTCAAAGATAAGAGCAGGCCTTTGGTTGTGGGAAGCTGCGGCACCTACCGGCTGATTCACCAGCCCAAACTGCCCACCTACCGGCCCAGGGGACGGATTGACTATCAACTATTATATATCGTAGCCGGAAAAGGGCATTTTTTTCTTGACGGCAAAGAGGAGATTATTGAGGCAGGTCACATGCTTTTGTACCGCCCCAGGGAGATGCAAAAATATGTTTACTACGGTACGGACCAGACAGAAGTGTATTGGGTTCATTTTACCGGGAGCAATGTAAAAAATATTTTAAAAGAGTATCATTTATTTGAGTCCGGACGGATTATGCAGACTGGCAACTCTACCGAATACCACCAGCTTTTCCGAAAAATGATCCAGGAACTCCAGCTTACCCGCCCGCATTATGAGGAATATTTATCACTCCTGCTCCGTGAACTGTTCCTCCTGATCAGCCGGCAGACCCCTATTGGCATCTCCTCCCAGAACCGGATGCTGCAAAAAGAAATGGAGGAGGCAACACAGTATTTCAGCGAACATTTTACAGAAGAAATCTCCATTGAACAATACGCCATGGACAAACACCTTAGTACGAGCTGGTTTATCCGCAGCTTTAAACGCTACAACGGTGTAACTCCCATGCAGTATATATTAAATCTACGGATTACAAATGCAAAGACACTGCTCCGAACCACCACGTATTCTGTTGCTGAGGTTGCGTCAATTGTTGGGTATGATAACCCACTATATTTCAGCAGACTGTTCAAAAAGCAAACGGGACTCCCACCATCTGAGTTCCGGAATACAGACACAACGTTTTTCATATAAAATAAATATTAATTCAATCAAACCTCCTACAGGTGGTTTATTTGTTTTCTAAAATTCCATTTTTCGAATCAGCGAAAACTCTATAATTGCAAACAGAGCCTCACTCAATAGGGTAGAGGGAGAATAATTTCTCACCCCTCCCATTGAACCGCACGTACGGGTCCCGTATACGGCTCTACAACTTATATTCCAACTTTAACTAAGTAATAAGATAGAGGATTGAGCAAGCCTGCTCCGTCTTTTATCCTATTTTCAAGTAAACCTTTGTTGATGATAAAATTCACTACGTTCATTCCACCTCTTCTATACCATCCCAGTCTTGAGTTCGCAACCTTGAAAACTGCACATACTTAACATGTCTGGATGGTTCTGTAGAATCATAGTAAGGTGATTGCCCCTGTAGGATGAGGGAGTTACTAATTCATCCAGTCTTATTAAAGCTTCTGGAGAAATGTTGATACCGGTTCTTGATTCAACTAGAACAGTCCGGTATTACCTATAAGCAGTGGGGGCTCTATAGTAGGATTTATCTAACCGACATCCGCTTTTCTTGCAGCAGGCATTGCAGACAAAAGGAGCTTTGTCCAGCTTTTTACAATGATAACTACGAGGAGTAAATTCATCACAATGAAAATTACAGTGACTGCAGAACTTACACATTTGTTTGCAGATAGGAGGCATTAAGAATCATAAATGATAAAATCAAGAAGTGTAAGAGTAAATTCCACATGAGAGTGGAATTTAGAATTTCATTCAAGGAGCGTGTGAAACCGTGATGTGCTATATTGCTATTTTTATATCATGATGCTATACTATAAGAATATCATTATACATCATGCCCCGGTGGTTCAAGACATCATCAGGGCTATTGCGGACATCGGCAAGCGATGTCTCGACAAGGAAGGAGTGTTTTCATGGGATTGCAGCGGGAATATAAGGCCGGTGACATCATCGAGTACGACGACGGCAAGCTCGACTACCTCATGCGGGTTTCTGATGAGGATGAACTTGGGGTGAACGCGTGCAGCAGGTCTTGGATTGAGCGCGGCGATAGGAGCTTCGGCGACGAGGTGTACGCCTTCTTCGGCAACGGCCTAGACGAGGGCGCAAAAGTCGTGGGGCACTTCGGCGACGGCACATGGGACGACGCGCAGAACTGGTATGAGGAGAACAAGGATCGGTGGCATGACTAGATCCATATGGTATGATTGCGCTTGATTCCCTCTCAGTCGGCGGTGAAGCCGAACCTTGAATAGGCCGAGGGGACGGTTCAGCTTAGGGAAGGCGGTAGAGTCCATCGGATTCGCTGCTTTCCCGCTTTTAGATTGTAAGCGCAGAATATTGCTACGTCACTCATAAATTACATTTGCACCAAAATGATAGATGCAAGCGTTTTACTCTATTTTAGTTTTAACATTTAGTTTTCACAGTCTCGCTCCATGGGGCAAGCTGTTCCAACTGTTGATAGAACATTTTATCATTTGGTCATTGTGGCAAGAGATAGGTCAGATATTTATAAGTGTTCAGATCATTCGTTTTTGCCATCTCAACCATAGTATACACAATGTATCTTACCATCGTTGAAATGGCAAAAAGCATACGATTTGAATTTATATGAATATCTTAAGTTCTTGCTAGATCATCGTCCAAACGAAAACATGTCAGATGAAGAACTTGAGCAACTGGCGCCATAGAACATAGATGTGCAGGAACAATGTAGCATTAAAATAGAATCAAATGCTAGCTTTCCAGAATCCTAGTTATGGGATTTTGGATAAGTTTTGTGGGACACCCCAAAACCAATTAAGCGCTTACTATATTATCCTCTCAAACTTCATTTTTTAACTTTTCATAAATTTCTTAATACAAAAAGAAATTTTGCATAAGTATTAAAATTCTTATACAAAATTCCTTTTTTATTTTTGACACACCATTTTCTACATATTATTCCGGAGCATTTAACCGAATATTTTCTTCAAAACCAGAAGGATCTCCTAATTTTGCTTTTTCCAAGTTTTCCTTAAAGTATTCTCGTGTAGCATCATCGCATTTTTGTGGACTCATATATAACATTTCTGGAGCTTTTTCAAGTTCTTGCAATGCCCTCTCTGCCCGCTCAGTATCACTGGTATAAGTTTCCAACCATTCTTTTTCCCACGCATATTCCCACAGCATAGATGCCCTTGTAACTCCATACCCAATTTGGAATTGATCAGCTGTTTCTCCTTCCAATGCAGTGGGTAGTTCCATGTTTTCTGGCCAATTTAATTCTTGTAATGTTTCTAAATATTCCTTTTCAATATTTTCAAAATCAGTAAATCCTGATGCTTCTTTCGTGTCTGTCCCCCTATTTCCACAGCCACTTATAAACAGGCATAACATAATTGAAAATAATCCCACTAAAATTTTCATGTTTTTTTTCATGTTCTATTTATCCTTTCCTATATACTATCTAAGAGCTAAAGCAGGTTCTAATTTTGCTGCTTTGATTGCCGGTATGATTCCACCTAATAATGCAGTGATAATCGATGTAAAAACAGCTATTATCGTAGCCGTGTATGGATATTCCGGAATGGATATAGGAGTATCTATTGGTAAAAAAATCCCTACACTATCCACCAGTACAACTGAAATTAAAACAGCTATTATGCAAACCAGCATTGAAAGTATAAACTGTGATCCTAAAACCAATACCGCAATATTTATCCTCGAGGCGCCTAATGCCCTTCTGATTAAAAGTTCATGTGTCCTTTGTTCTAGGGATGATAATCCTATATTGATTTGCCCTAAAACAGAAACAAAAAGCAATAACGTTGCTGTTACGATAAGCCCTAACTGTAGCATTTCAATTACAGAACTATAATCATCACCACTGTCTACTCTATTTATGCTTTCTATTTCTCCGCCTACTGTATCATATAAGATATCACTAATATACGATTGCATATTGTTTTGTGGCATATTATCTTTGTTATACCAATATAATTCTGCATTTTCCATTTCAAAAATATTAGGCACTCGATAAAGTAAGGGAAGAATATTTATATATATTACCGGCCACTCTTTACCATCATTAATTGTTCCAATTATATTTAATGGTATTAATGCCAGACTATCTTTTGGGGATGCAACCATATAAGATGTTGAAAAAATCTCTGCAGCTGATTTGTTGACTACAGCTTCAAGCGCCATTGCGTCTTTTGAATCACTTAACCATTGCCCTTCATAAATTGGTAAGTTAAATATCCTGTTATACTCAGAAGTTGTACATATTGTTTCAACATATGATAAATCTTTATATAATTGCTGTGATTTTTCTTTCAACTCAGCCAGACACTCCAAAGGAGCAAATTGCAATCCCGTTTTAGGAGTAGCAACAATTGTTTTTGCCTTCGGTTCTTTATCCATAATTTCAAAAAAATCCTCTGCTTTATTTACATCATTCAAATTCATCTGTGAAATGTTCATAGCATACGTTGGTGTATATCCAAATATCTGTGCATTTACTGATAGCAAAGACTCCCTGCCAAGAGTTCCTATCAATACAGCCGCAATCATAGCAAGAATTCCTATGAACATCGAAAATCCAGTTAAAAAAGTCCTCATTGGAGAGATCCGAAGGTCTTTAATCAGAACACGAAACATTCGTAATCCTCCCTTCATCCATAGTAAATATTGTATTACAGGTCTTCGCTAAATCGGGATCATGAGTAACCAAAAGCAACGTTATTTTTTCCATCTTTACCAAATCTAACAACAGTTTTATAACATATTCCCCTGTTTTTTTGTCTAAAGCACCTGTTGGCTCATCACAAATTAAAATGTGCGGGGAAGACACTAATGCTCGGGCAATAGCAACACGCTGTTGTTCACCACCTGATAAAACGGATGGGAAATCCATTTGTCTGTTTTCCAAACCTACCATTTGCAATAATTTTATAATTTTATTTTGCCGCTGTTTTTTATTCAACTTTGTTTTTGCATAAATCAAGGGCAATTCGATATTTTCCCACACTCTCAAGTGCTCAATTAATGAATAATTTTGAAATACAAATCCAAACTCCCGGCTTCGGAGTCTTGACAACTCTTTATCTGACATCTTAGAGACAGACATTCCTTCATAATAATATTCTCCCTGAAACGCAGAATTTAACAACCCTAATACCGAAATTAGGCTTGTTTTCCCTGATCCGCTTTTCCCAACAATTGCATAGCTTTCTCCACTTGATAGTTGAAATCCTACATTGTTTACCGTTGTTAAGAAATCGCCATTATTAAGTTTTACTGTTGCCGTTAGTCCTTCTACTCGAATAATAGATTTTTTCATGTTCGCACCTTAGTTATCTCTTAAATCCAAATTAGGCGGAATAGCACAAATCTCATCTCCTTCTTTTAAGCCGGAAATAATCTCAACGTACGCACCATCGCTTGCCCCTAATTCCACCTGCGTTTCTTTTTTCTCACCCTCTGATATCAGAGTTACACTACCCTGTTCTTCTCTTCCAGCAACTACTGAAACAGGCAAAAGAAGTACATCTTTTTTTGTTTTTGCTGTTATAACTACTGTTGCTAGTTCTCCATCTCGAACCTCTGTGTCCATATCTATCAGACATTGTAAGTGAATCATTGTGCTATTTTCAAGGTTTTCCCTATTGGAAGATAATACAACGGCAGAAGCATTTGTCGGACCTATTCCGTCCTCTATTTGGTATTTTGCCTCCAATGAAAAATCCTGTGGCAATGATTTCATAAACTTTTCCGCTTCTACATCTAAGGAAAATCCTGAATACTGTAACTCAAACAAAGGATAGTTTTTAGGATACTCACCTTCTTTTTCCACAGAAATAATGGTTGAATCTACCGGAGCAATTACTTCCATTTCATCCACTTTTCCAATCACTGTTCCTGCTGTTACTTTTGCATTACTTTGAACACTTGGAGTAAACACACCCCGCTGTGGAGCAACAATAATAAATGGTAGCGATTTCCCGACGCTGCATTTCATTGAGAGTGTGGGAGTTAAACTCCCACGCTCTACTTTAATTGTCTTCACGGTATCTTCTTGATTCTTCTCATTGGATTCAAAATTCTCATCCATATGTTGACACCCTGATAGCCCTATCAAACCAATCAGAATAACACATATAACTTGAACTGTAAGATTAAACTTGTTTTTAAGTACTTTCATAATTAGTAAGTAAGATTTCCTCCCCACTTATTTCCAGCAAACGGATTTGATGTTGCCTGCATTCTTCCCTGAAATGCAAATTTGGTTCCTTTAAGAATATTGTCCCACTGTTTAGCTCCTTTTACATTCCATTGTAAAGTATCCGTAAACTGTGGACCACCTGAAACTTTCATATTGCGAAGCCCCAACCGTAAATAACCAGCTGGCATTTTATCCACGGACAGACTAATAGGACCATCAAATGTATGAGTACGTACATAATCATACTGAACCAAAGAACCAGATCTGTTAAGTTCTCCTGACACATATGCATTGTCGGCATATGCTACTACGGAAAAACTGAATACTGATACGATCATAAGCGCTATAGATTTTCTAATTTTCGAAGACTTCTTCATATCATTCACCTCTCAAAATATTTATTTTATACTATGTTTCTATCATCTTATTGAAAGTTGAAATACCACCCAAGTTTCTAAAATATATTTTGGACAGTATTCATAAGAAGTCTCCGTTCTTATACCTGTGAAAATTAGTAATTTTTGCTACTTTGATTTCCACCTCCCTTTGTATAAAAACTATTTTTATGAAATAGTTTTCTATATTTAATATACGTTATAAATTACCGCCTACCCCATTATCTACCAATGCGCCCTGTGAGAATACTGAAACTCCCATCCTGATAACTGTTTTATTGCTTCCTTACAACATCCACAAATAATAGCTCTCATTCTATAAACCCAACATTCCGTAGGACTAATTTTTGCATGTGCATATAAATATCCTTCTTTTTGGCTGCATGGAATGTGTGAACAGGATGCCCTATCTGTGATTATTGGATTTTTCATTTCTCCTGTAATTTCCTCCATCAGCATTGAAATTAATTCTGCATTTTCCTTTCCCATGGAAACCATATTTCCCTCTTCATCATACAGAACAATTTCAACCTCCTTTTCCGCTGATTCGTGTTCTGAAGATGCTGCTTGCACACTCACATTCATGGAAAACATCATGCAGAACACTAAAAATAATGCCCCGATTTTTCTTTTCATTTTAATCCTCCTTCTAATTTTTTAATTGTATTTTTACGGCGGTTATTTATCTATCTCCTTTAATGTAACTGTACATATATTGTCTTCTTTATCTAAACACAGTTGAAAAGTTTCTTTTACAGTTCCCTCTATCATCACCTGTATATTGATGACCGTTTTGTCCGTCTTAGATAATTTTATGATATTTCCATCCGCATCTCTTAAATTACTTCCGACTCCGTCCGGCATCCAATATATTTCATTTCCTTTCTGAAAAACATTCTGTGGATACTGACTGTTTTCATCTGTCATCGTATAGGTATATTCTCCTCTTGGAAGGGCAAGCTCTAACTTATATCCCACTCCCATCGGTGTACTCTGCCTTGACAAAACAACTTGCTCGTTCTCTTGCAATTTCACATTTGCGGTGCTTGTAGCGGCATACACCGAAATCTCCGGCTGCCACAAATATGTTCCAAAATATATGCAAAATATAAAACTCGCAATACAAATGGATGTTATTTTCACTTTTTTCTTCAGAATTTTTCTTTTTTGATATTTAGATTGACATTCAGCAATCATATCCTTCATGTTTTTAGATGGCAACTTGATTCCTTCTGATAACTTTGTTAAATCTTTTAAATCCATCTCTTTCCTATCCTCTCTTATCATATTCCTGTATTAGTTCTTTTTTTGCTCTTTCCAAACGTTTTTTTACAGCATTTTCCGAAATTCCCAGAATAGATGCAATTTCTTTATTTCTATAGCCTTCAATAAAGTACAAAATCAAAACTTCTTTTGCCTGTTTTCGTAAACGAAGCAATGCACTCATCAGTTCATAATCTTTATTATCCTGATAAGACAAATTTATCGTATCAAATCCAATTGTTGGATGTAGTCGGTGGAATCTCATTATATTTTTACATATGTTAATATTTACTCTTAGTAACCACGCTTTTTCATGCTCCAGATCATGAAATTCTTTTTTATGTTCCAAATATTTTATAAAAGTTTCCTGAACTGCATCAGAAGCATCCTGTTCATTACATAGCATAATGACTGCTGCTTTATATAAAATATTATAATATGTATTAAAAACGCGTTCCAAATCTTGATTTATTTTTCTTCCCATTGTTATAATGTATCTCCTTATATATTACACACATGAATAGTGAAAAAAGTGACATGAACTTTTAAAATATTTATTTATTTTTGTTCTAACAATAAAAATTATAGATAACACTAGGTAGCATTATCAAAATACTCAGTAGTTATAAATGAGTATTCCAATGCAATAGTGCATGCTTTCCAGAAATTCAAAGCACCCTTTTCCGGAAAAATAGTGCATATCTTTCCGGAGCAGAGTGCAGTCATTTAATTAGTATTCATCTGGAATAGTTATCCCATGTTCTATAAGAAGTGCCTGTAAACGGTCAATGTATTCTCTTAGATGCTGGATTTCTATCCAATTACCATGACACAGTTCATCGGCTTCTTCTAATTCGTGGCGGGTTATTTCATAATCCGTAAACTTAACGCATTTATGGTCTTTGCTGAAAGCACAATAATCAGTCATTGGCAGCTCCTTTCCGGGAAGCATGAATGCCATGACGTTCCCTCATGGATATGCGGCCATCAAGCATCACCTCATAGGAATTATGAATGATCCGGTCGATGATTGCTTCGCAAATAGTGGCATCACAGTCATTTCCGATGCGGCTGTACCAGCCTTTCGGTTCAAACTGTGTGCAGAAGATTACAGATCCTTTCACACTACGGGCCTCAATGATTTCAAGAAGTTCCCGTGTCTGTTCCGTGGATACGGGGCTTAACAAGAATTCATCCAGAATCAAAAGATCAATCTTCTGATATGCTTTAATTACTTTTTTCAGCGTGCCGTCCCCATGTGCAACAGCCAGCTCATTCAATAGATCAGGCAGGCGCACATAACGTACTTTGATAAAGTTCCTGCAGGCTGCGATTCCAAGCGCACATGCGATATATGTTTTTCCATTCCCAGATGCTCCTTTTAGAATGATATGGTGGTCATCAGATATATACCGGCAGGTGGAGAATTCCAGCATCTGTCCTTTATCCAGATTTCGGTCAGGATGATACTCAATATCTTCCATACACGCATTGGGATAACGGAATTCAGCACTGCGGATAAGTTTTTGCAGCTTTGTGCTTTTTCGCTTATCCCATTCTTTATCAACCAGCATACCGAACCGGTCTTCGAAAGATAATCCCTGATAGGTGTCAGGATCCTTGCACTGGTATTCAAAGGCATCTGACATTGCAGATAATCGCATATCATGCAGCTTGTCTATGGTTGACTGACGAATCATAAACGGTCACCTCCTTCGTAGTAGGAGGCACCTCTGGTGATGCCATACTTGGAACTCTCTTTATTGGCAGCATTGGAAACAACCTTTGCTACTGCCACTTTATCCTGACCATTTTTCAAAATGGTGCTGATATTTTTTAAACTTGGGCTTGGTGTGTAACTAAGTGCCTTGATACAGGCGTTTTCCAAACGTTGCGTACCATAGCGGTCAGCAAGCTTCATCAGCGATGCACAGGATTTATATCCCTGTTGCTCTACCTTATGCATGTATAAAAAATGTTTTACTACAATAAGGGTGGAATGGCCAACACTCTTTCCCCAGTCCAGAAAACTGTCTGTGTTGTATTCCAAAAATTTTCTGTGGTTTTCAGGCATATGCTCCGGTACATAAATCGGTTCCGGAGAGTAAGACCTGCGCACATGCGATGCTATACGGTTGCTATGGTAAAAAACTTCAATACTGTTTTCCATAGCGCGGATATCGACCTTCTTGCCAATAAATTCATACGGAACAGAATACTTGCAATCCCCGATTTTTATGAGATAATCAGGTTGTATGGTGGCAGTTGACCAGACAGCCGTTTCATACGGGGAAGCAGGTAATGGCATGAGGAAGTCCTTTTCTTCTTCAAGAAATGCAGATAACCGGCTTCCTTTCTTTTTCTGGAAAGGCTTTGCATTGAATTCCTCAAGCTTTTCATGGATGGCTTTATTGAGTTCTTCAAAAGTGAAGAACTTCCGGTTCCTTAGTGCTGCAAGAATCCATGTTTCAAGAACTTTTACAGTGCCTTCCGCATTCGGTTTATCCTTCGGTTTTACCGGTCGGGCAGGAATAATTGCAGTTCCATAGTGCTCTGCCATTTCGTGGTAGGAACGGTTAAGTACAAGCTCTGCCCGTGTGTTTTTAATCACACCTGTTTTAAGATTATCTGGTACAAGAATACGTGTTACACCACCAAAGAATGAATACGCATGGATATGAGCTTCTATCCAGTGGTTGGATTTCATATCTGGGAATGCTTCTGCATATCCATACAAACTGCATGGAAGAACAGCAACAAATATATATGCAGGTATATCGCAGCAACTGGCAGCATCATAAACTTTAAGCGTATCGCCTACCCAGTCTACTTCCATTGTTTCTCCTGGTTTGCGCTTAATTCTGAGAGTTGCTTTCTTTGATGCAGCATAGGCATGATACTTGTCATTAAACTGTGAATGCTGATACGGAATCGTATGCTCTGCCTCACATTTGGCACAGTATTCTGCCCATAAGAGCGAGAGCGTTACACCCGGCTTGGCCAGCTCATTGTAAACATACTCATAATCAGGGAGTCTTCTTCCCTCATTATTGCCTCTGTTTGGATAAAACAGATACTCGATATCTTTGTTGGAAAGAGTTTCTGGAATAGGCCATTCCAGAGAATGTGTTTCAGCAAGCTTCAGCACTTCTGAAACTGTGTTGCGTGAGCAGCATAAGCTGTTGGCAATAGATACATTGCTGAACTTCAGACTATGTAGTCTGATGATTTCTCGATAATCAGTCATGGTTATCGACCTCCTGTAATGAATTTACACATTTTTATGTGCATGGATTCATTATAGGTGATTGCACTATAGGGCGGAAATACCTGCTCTGAAATATCGGATTTAGGTGCTCTGAATTCCCGGAAAAAGTGCACTACTTAAATGGAATATACAATAAATCATCCTGATCTCCAAACAACAACTTGTAGAATACTTAATTTGACTCCAATAATCATACCCCGCATTTACTTAAAATACCATACAAAAAAGGCACCGATTATTTTCACAACCACTGCCTTCCTTTAAATTTACTATTTGCTGTTTTTAGTTTTCTTCATCAAAAAATCGTTCCTTTTCCATAGATTTTTAGAGTACTTTTACCCGTTCTTCAGAATCTCCCATAACTGCACAAGTAGCCAATAGCGGAAGGAAACTCCAGAGAATCCAAATAAGATTATGGTCTATTAAACTATTTCAACTCACAAAAGTCCTTAACTTTCTTCCCTACATACCTTGTATATTCTTCAACTACACAAACGATTTATTAAGACGGTCTAAATCAGCCAATGTCATTATTTTCTTTGTCGAAATCACTTTCACAAAATAATCCTAATTCTTCCAGGCTGTAAATCATTTCCGAAAAGCATCTCTTTCCCATCCTTATCTGTAATTCTTCTTGCCCCTTTTCTAGTACATTTATTAATTCTCCTATGGTATGAATGCCAATACGGTTTAAGATGTTCCATGTTTTTATGGACAACTGCAATGCTGCCAAATCTATCTGAAGAATATCATCACCGGATTTTTCTATGTCCTCTTTTTTTAACCTTGCAACCTGTTTTCTCTTTTCAGCCAGCATTTGATTGTATGCATCATATCCCCATACAATATAAGAATATCGCATTGGATGTCGTAATTTTCTCAACCCTTTCGTCACAAGCTGTTGGACACGCTCACCGGTTATGGAAAACCGTTCCCCAATCTCTTTATATGTCATTTTATCTTCATACCGGCATAACAAAATCATACTGTCCCGGACTTTCATTTGTGATACGGCATACTGCAGTCCTTTCATTTGGTCCATAGCCAATTCAGAATAATCTATTTTTTTCTCACTCACTTTGTTAATTCCAATTTCCTCTAAAATATTTTCCGGAAAGGTGCTGTTTTTAATATTCCTCATACATTGTTCCCCATGTGAATTTTCTAAAATATAATAATTTACTGCTCATTCAATAGATGCTCTCGATACTTTGTATCCAAAATAATTTTGTGAAATTCCTGCATTGCCTTTTCTTCCATTAACTTCTCTCCCAGTTTTACAAGGGCGTCTTTTTTCCATTTCGAATCAATTCCCTCTTGATTGAAATATCTTGCGTAAGAAAAGCCTTCCTCCACTGCTTTTGAATTCTCAAACACATTAACCAGGGCTTCTGCAAGCTGCCCGATGACGGAATCCCCATAGATTTTCTTTAGTTCTACTACATCCGCATTGTCATATTGTTCAGTGTCCAACGATAATGAAAAGTCATAGTTGTTTTCTCCTGCTTCCGTTTCATAATAAAGGCTGATAGAAATATCGCCTTTGCAAGATGGAAGATCTATGGTTTCAAAAATATCCACTTCATACTCAATACCATTCAATATCGTCGTTGCTTCAAGCATTTGTGAGATACATGCACCTTTCTCTTCATAAATTAAATCTTTCTGCAAAAAACCAATGGGATTGTAATTCATATTTTCCCACACCTGTTTCCCTGCCAAAGTCCGTTTACATAAGGAAGCCAATAGTAATTCGTTTGTCTCCCGATCGATTTCTTCATATAAATTCATAGTGAACCTCCTTTGTTTTCTACAAAAATAGATGCCGGACAACTACTTCATTATCCGATACCTATTTCCTTTATTACTGATTAACTATTCCATAATAACAAGCAAACGCAATGCCCTTTTGAGCTTATATTATATGCATACTAAAAAAATATCAATATCTTCATAATAAAAACCGAACGTTTTGTATGGACTACGGTTGTTCAGCTTTTCCATGAATAATCCGGAATGAAATCCATCACCTGTCCGGTGTATGGAAATCACCAATGAGACAACGCATAAACCAGTGGCAATTTTAGATGGACGTGATGGTAAAACATTAAAAGAATGGTTAAGTAAAAATAAACATGTAAAAGCGGTGACACGAGACCGGGCAAGTGCTTATTCAGCAGCCATAAAGGAAATATTGCCCGATGCTATGCAGATTGCTGACAGATTTCATCTTCATCAAAATTTATTAGAGGCCATAAGAAATACTATAAATTCTGTATTGCCCGTTGATATCAGAATCCCATCTGATTCTAACAGCATTGCAGAACCATCAGTTGAAAACGATAGTAAAAAAAATGCCATGTAGTGTGGATAACCTTAGCGAATATAATCAAAAAAGGGTACAACTGTACACTGCGATAAAGGAATATAACTCTGCTGGATACAGTAAACGCCAAATTTCTAAAGTATTACATTACAGCAGAGATACCGTAACAAAATATCTCAATGGAGAATATGAAGCACTTTGTAAAAAAGATTTTCGTAGCGGAACGGATCAGTTTTATGATTATATTATCAAAGCTTTAACTTCTGGTATCAGTCGAAAAGATGTATATCGCAATGTTATTGAAAAAGGATATAAAGGTCTACATGGAGGATATGCCATTTAAGGCCATCTTCCGCACATAAGCCCCGGTGTTGGAGAGCCCAGTCTCGGCCATGCGGGCGTGGATCTGTTCCATTTCCTCCGCTGTGACCATGACGTGCAGATGAAGGTTCCGTTTCCGGTTTTCCATTACCGTTCCAGCTCCCGGTCCCTGCGGTGTTCTTTCGGCTTCTTTACCTTGTCCAGAGGTTTTTTATCCAGTTCTGGCGGTGTGGGCGGGAGTGGCGTATTGTTGGGTACGCCGTCAATCATATTGCAGTTCTGTTCGGTTGCAAGTTTTGCGGTCCCTAAATAATTGTCTTTTTCGTGCATGAAGTTCCTCCTATCGTTTTTCCTGATTTTTGTAGTGCGGTTTCTGGCTGCGGACGTCTGCCTCCTGTCTGGCGGGGGGTTCTTTCAGCCGGGCGGTAATGGAGCGGCTGGGCTGGTCGGGATTGTCCGGGGATGGCTTTAATTCATAGTCCCCCATCTGTTTTTCCGTCAGGGGCTTTGCATAGGTCAGTTCTCCCCATGCCTCTATACTTGCCGCCTGCTACGGACGCCTCCGGTCATCGTCATAGTTGACGATCTCTAAAGGCGGATTGCCTACTGGCTTTTGGAATGTCCCCAGGTCAATGGGACGCTGGGTGGAATAATGAAGATATACTATAGCATTGGCCTGGGCACCATGAGGTGTATCGCAGAACAGCCAGTCCTAAGGGAGCCACTGCCAGTTCCATTGTTTATACTATGGTTGAGATGGCAAAAACGAATGATCTGAACACTTATAAATATCTGACCTATCTCTTGTCACAACGGCCAAATGATAAAATGTCAGATGAACAGTTGGAACAACTCGCCCCATGGAGCGAGACTGTGAAAGCTAACTGTCAAAACTAAAATAGAGGAAAACGCTTGCATCTATCATTTTGGTGCAAGCGTAATTTACGAGTAACGTAGCAATATTTTGCACTTACAACGTAAAAAAGCGGCAGCATACCAAAACTGATACGCTGCCGCCTGCACTTATGCCTCTTATTTTCTTAAATTACAGCAATCCAGTGGGTTTGGATTGATATGCTGTTTCCAATATTCATAATGTTCTGTGACATCTTCACAGACCGTCAACGGAAGATGAATTTTTTCCAATATCCTGATTTTTTCTTCCAATGGTAAATGCCAGTACCCACTCTGACGCAGAACATATTTCTGGTAATCCAAGTCCGGAAACCACTTTTTAATCCATCCATTCACTCGAAGAAATTCTACCAAAACTTTGTCTACCGGCAGCCTATTTAAGTGTTCAAAATCCAAATACTCCTCAATCAGAGGGCTTAATCGTAATGTGACATCAAAGCCCTCTTCCTGTAATTTTAACAATGCCCTTAACCGCTTTGACGGACTACTTGCCTTTTCATAGGCAAGAGCCTTTTTATCATCAAAACAGGTAATGGTGATCTGGATATGTGCCAGCTTCGGATCATAAAGTTTCCGGTATCGTTCCTCTCCTGCCAGATGGGATTTTGTCACAATCAGATACCCAATACCATATTCATTTAACTGTTCTATGGTTTGATAGGTAATCTGTTCCTGACTTTCCATCGGCTGAAAGCAATCTGTCATGCCTCCAAGTCTTAAAATGGTTCCCGGTGGCACCTTTTCCAATTTTCTCCGGATTTTCTGGATATCTGCCACTCTTGGATTTTTTGTGTAGACAGCTTTCGAATTAACCATTCATCAATGATGAGAAGTTCTGCCTTACGCTCACCTATCGAGATTCACGCATACGCATTCGCAAAAGGGAGGGTGGTGTGAAGGAACGACTAATAGTCCGTCGCTTTTATTGCAAACATTGTCATAGCTATCATAATGAACTTCCTGATTGTCTTGTCCCGTATAAGCATTATGAAACGGAAGTGATTTCCAGTGTCCTGGATGGAATTGTACAATCGGATGACTTGGATTCTGAAGATTATCCATCATTCAGCACAATGCTCCGTTGGCTACAGTGGTTCCATGAAAATCTTGACCGTATAAACGGATACTTAAGAACAATCAGCGAGTGCTTTTTAGGACACTGAGAAGAAATCTTGTATTATTCTGTTTCACTGCCCCCTTGTTTTCAACAACTCTCTTATCACTCACAAAATCTCTGATACTTCACTCTTCAAACAACATCAATACTTATAAAATCCTTCGCCTGTCTTAACACCTAATTTTCCTGCCTTCACATATGATTTAAGCAACTCTGAGTTCTTTATTAACTGTTCATCATTAAGTTTATTGGCCCAGTAATTATTTATTTCATATATGGTATCAAGACCAACCATATCCATAATTGCGAATGGTCCATTTGAAATCTTCATGATTCCTCTCCACGCCATATCAATCTCACGCACATCTGAAATACCATTACTTACCATACTTAACGCAACCCTATTTATCTCCATCATAATTGCGTTAAATACATAGTTAGCACTCTCTTTCTTCATCATCAATGGAACTTGTCCGATTTTCAAAACAAAACTCTTCAGTTTCTTCAAAGTCTCTTGAGAAGTTCCCACATGTGGCATTACTTCCACAACTGATGAAGTCCAAACATAAGTATGAAAATGAATACATGCGAAATTTTCGGGTTTTTTCATACATTCTGTAAACATTGAAGGAACAAAGGTTGATGTATTTGACGCAATGATTACCTCTTTTTTGCAGAACTTGTTTATCTGAATAAATGTCTGTTTTTTTACCTCAGCCTCTTCAATAACCGCTTCGATTATTAAGTCAGCATTTGAAACAACATCTTCAAGTGTAAGCAAAACGTTTATCTTTTGATTAATTCCAAGTATTTTCTCTTCTTTGAACTTATTGCTTTTTTTTAGCATTATTTGAAACTGTTCCAAATATCTATTAAATCTCTCATGGCTTTTCTCGGTCCTAACGTATACACTCGTAGGAAAGCCGAACAAGGCACATTGAACCGCAATTTGAGTTCCCATGTAGCCACCACCTATAACTGCAACTTTACCCAGTTTATTAGCCATTCTCTTTAGTCTCCTTTACCAACAACACCTTTATCATAGAGAAGGAGTTCTTCTCTATGATATATATTATCACCACGCATGTTTTTTTTATAATTCCACGCCGAAACAGCATCTTTGAAAGTTCTGTCTTTATTGTCTTCCAAGTAGTCCTTAACAAATTGATTGTATTCGCATTGTGGTAACGCAGGTGTTGTTTTAATCCCTTTCTTTTTTAGTTCATACTCTTTATTCCACTCATTCATGATATCTTGATAGGTAATATTACCAATATTCTCACGAATAAACTGATTTAATCTTACTGAGTAATGAAATCTTGAATCTATGGATTTAAAGAAAGCTGTAGTTTGAGGATTTCGTTTAAAACTTTTCGTCACTACCGTGGACAGACTTATTTCATGAATCTCGCCACTTCTTGTTTCTTTCTTGGGTGCTTCCTTTTTCTGAATCACATGATTCGATAGATAATTTACAATCCGATTATGTATATCCAATTTCCAACCATCTGAATCAATTCCGATTTCGTTACAGAATTCCACCAATTCTTTTTTAAGCCAATAGTAATTGAGATAATCATCTAAGCTTATATTTGAATCTAGTTTTGGTCTATTTGTTACAACCTCATCCTTCTCTTTCGACATAGCTTTTCTGTTTCTCCTTTCATAGCAAAAACTGTTCTATACATTGATTAAACAGGTCACTTTCGCTGATAAACGGCATATGTCCTGAATGTTCAAATATCTTGAACTCAGCATTCGGATACACTTCCATTAGTTTTCCTACCTGATCAACTGGATATGTTATATCCCACTTACCAGCAATAATCAAAACAGGGATTTGTATATCTGACGTAATTTCTTTTTTAATATTAAATTTAAACAGTTCATCGATATAGCAGACTAATGCAATAGGATCAACCTGACAATGCGAGTCACGAATAATCTTCATATACTCTTTTATCTGTTTGTCTTTCCTTTCATCTCCACCATATATATTGAGAAATTCCAGTTCGTAAGTTTTTAACGGATTCTCAGAATACTCTTTCAGGTCATTAGAGCTAACGCCTCTAATACTTGCATCTTCTGGAGTTGTACATATTAAACATGCTTTTTTTACCCTTGATGGATACATAACTGTGAATTTCTGCAATACATTTCCAGCCATACACCAACCAATCATACTAACCGATTCCACCAATAAATAGTCCAATATTTCATTTATGTCAGTTGCTAAATCAGCGAATGATATTTTTCCTCCGTTTGATTTACTGTTCCCATGCCCAGGCAAACATATAAAAATCATTTTGTATTTATGTTTCCAGTAGTTTTTCTGATATTTCCATATGTTTGGTAAAAAGGCTAATGCAGTTAGGAATACAAGTGGAGTTCCTTCTCCCTCTATGGTTATTTCGTACTCGTTCCCACTAGATGTAGTAAAAATCTCCTGTTTATTATTCGAATCTTCCTCAACTATCTGCTTCCTCTCTTCGCTATTCTTTTCCTCCTTTGTTTTTTTCTCCTTCAGCAACTCAATAATCTGCTTTGCGCTCTTTGCTTCTATCACATCTGCCGGTTCAAGCATATCGCCATACTCTTCAGCTAATTTTGAATAGAGTCTCGCCATAAGAATTGAGTTCATCCCATATTCAGTAAAACTGATGTGAACATCAATATCTGACTTTGAAACACCTAAATCACTTGCCAAGCATGTACATACATATTCATCTATACCATCACCACTTTTTTTCCGTATATCCTCTACAGATTTTAGATTTATGTATTTGTCGGTAGTAACCGACATAAATGGCTGAATATCGAAAGTTGGCTGAATAATCTTATATACAATAAGATAATATTCCAACAATGCTGGTAAGTACTGCATAGCAACTGCTTTAGTTTTCGTTTTATTTACATCAAACTCATTTCTTCCAAATAGTATCAAATCACATGTTTCAACCTTTTCATCCATGCTTTCCTTTTTTATAATCCGAGCTATAATGCCTTGCCTATCCAAAATACTCTTCTTGATTTTCGCAATACTTTCAATCTCATCATATATGCAATATACAACTGATAGATTACTACTATTACACATTCTGATTATTTGTTTTGCCATATTTACTGAGAAGGTATTGTAATCTAGAATCGTGATTTCTCCAATTCGGTCTTTAAACAATTCTTCAAGTACATCTTTATAATATGACAAAAGCATCTGATCAAATCGAGTTTCGTTTTCTATTACACTATATATTGATACATCTTCAGTTAAAAACTTATCGATTGTTATATCGCCCTGACATATCTCTTCCATCTTGCCTTCTAAATCTAGTAATAATCTCAGCTGTCCATCTATCTCAGGAAACGCTCTAGATAAGAATTCTAACCTCCTTTCTGGATTGATAAGCATAGTCTGAATAACTTCATCTTTACAAGCATCCGTCATTCTCAAAGTATCTTGAACCTCTTCAATAAATCCCTTATCCTTCAAAAACTCTAGCAGGCTATTTACAACGGGATTTTGTACTCTAACCCCTTGCTTCATGAACAATTCATTATCATTTATATGCTTCAATATAAGGCCATTCCAATATTGGCTTATCTTGTCATTGCCCAACTTCAGTGCCATATTGATGTCATCAAAGTTTTTCGTTTTATCAACCCAGCAATGGATTTTTTCAAATGAATAGCCTGGAAGCGGAATCTTTCCATATTTCCTTTGCTCTTCTGACCAGTTTATATGTTTTCCAGTCACCCATTTATAAGCAGTTATATTACGCAGTTCTTCGTTGATAAACTTATGTTCTCCAACTGCCTCAAGATTAGTCAATACCTCCAATTGATTATAAATTCCTTTAATGAATTGCTTCATATTTTGAGATAGTTTATCCCTATTATCGCTTATAAAAACTACACGATATTTATAGTCCTGGCGATTCATCTGAAGGTTATATGCTACAGTATTAAGCGATGCGGTTGGATTATTCTCCATGTATTCAGCAAGATTCTTCACATTCCTAATTAAGCCCCGTTTAGTTTCTGAAGAAACAGGCACGTAAACAACTTCACCCTCGTGTTCATCTCTCTCCTGTACCTGTAATTCAGCCTCTTCCAAAACGATATGAGCCATATATCCTCCAGCACCGAATGAATTAATTGCTGCCCTTCTTGGATAGACTTTGTCTGAAACTTGTTTTTTCTTCCATTCTTCAACCTGCTCAACCACGTACAATGCAGAATGTTCTAACCTCATTTTCTTGTTTAATGTTCCAAACAGTTTTGTCGGAGCGTATTTCTTATGTTTTAACTGCATTATAACCTTTATTACTTGATCAATACCCGACGCTGCTTCTGCATGTCCTACATTAGGTTTAACTGACCCAATCGCAACACTGTGTTCTTGAATTCCTATATTCTGAAATACTTTATTTAAGCTTTCAATCTCGATAGAATCATTTATTTCTGTTCCTGTTGTAGCTGTTTCTATATAAGAAATACTTTCCTTCGGAATGTTAGCATCTTTTATGGCTTGTTCTATTATATCCGCCTGTCTTATCGGATTCTGTGAAAAATACGCATTAGTTCTTCCAATATGTCCTGCAGCACTTCCCTTAATAACAGCATATATGTAATCCCCATCTTTTTTAGCCGCATTCAAGGGTTTTAATATTATAGCTCCAACCGCTTCTCCAGGTACAAATCCCAATCCTCCTTCGCAGAAACTTCTAGTTTTTTCATCATTAGAAAGGAGTTTTAATTTTGACAGATTAACTAATGCCATAGGATGGCTATATACATTAACACCTCCTGCTATCGCCATGTTACAATGCCCTAACTTAATTTCTTGGCAAGCCATATGTATAGCTGAAATCGTCGAAGAACACATTGAATCAACAGGCATACTTGGTCCTCTTAAGTCCAATATATACGATACTCGATTAGCAATTGATGCGAATGAAGTAGAAGTATGCGTAGGTATTCCCATTAAGCTTTCTTCATATCCGACGTATCTATAACTAGATGTTGTTACTCCAACAAATACGCCTGTATTTCGGTCTATACTTTCCTTAGTATAACCCGCATTCACAACTGCATTCCAAGCTTCTTGTAAAAACAATCTTTCTTGTGGGTCAATTGTTTCTGCTTCTGTTTTCGCAATATGAAAAAACTGAGGATCGAACGAAGATATATCGTCTAGGAAACATCCATACTGGCAATAGGTTTTTCCGTTTCTGCCTATTTCATCGTCGTAGTATTCAGACATATCCCACCTGTCTATCAGCTTACTGCAGCTATTTTGGTTGCATAAGTTATCCCAGAATTCATCTAAGTTATCACATCCTGGTATCTTAGCACTAATACCTATGATGGCAATATCACCATCTTCTATCGCATCATTTTCAACTTTATTATAATTCTTTTGCAACAAATCATCTGAAGTTATCTCGCTTGAATTTACTGGCATGCTAATGTGGGCTATCATCTCTTTATCGTCTGTTCGCAGTAAAAGTTTGTTTCCGAAAAATTCTTGTACTTCGTCTTCATATGACTCACACAAATACTCAGTTAATTCCTGAATGGTCTGATATGCAAATAATGCAGTCTCTGAAACATTAGGAAAATCTTTGACTATTTGGTTCCCGAAACTTGTTATACCAATAGAATCAATACCATACTCAGAGAACTCCTTCTCGTCGTCAATCTTCTCCTTTCGAATTTGAGTTACGTCTGAAAGAATCTGGCGCAAATAGTCTGCCACTAAACCATTTATGTCAACAAAATCTCTCCCTTTCCCATTCCCAGCATCAACAGTCTCATCCATTATTACTTTTGACTTATTCGCATATTCTGTTTGCAGTAACGTTTTGCTTTTAAAGAATTCTTGTACTTCTTCTTCATACGATTCACACAAATACTCAGTTAATTCCTGAATGGTCTGATATGCAAATAATGCAGTCTCTGAAACATCTGGGAAATCATTTATTATCTGATTGCCAAAACTTGTTATACCAATAGAATCGATACCATACTCAGAGAACTCCTTCTCATCGTCAATCTTCTCCTTTCGAATTTGAGTTACGTTTGAAAGAATCTGACGTAAATAATCTGCCACTAAATCTTTAATCCTAACATAATCATTCACAGCATAACTAGGCTCATTCTTTTTTACTTCAGTAATATTATCACGTTCCGCCCGTTTTTCAGGTATTTCTGTCCTTCCTTCATTTTTGGCACCTGTAGACATATCATTAACATTATAGGTAATAGAAATCCAATGTCTGTTTTTCTTGAGAGGATGCTTTGGTATAGAAACTCTAAAGTTTCTCTCCCCATAAAACAGCTTTTGGTAATCAACAACATATCCTTTAGTCCATATTTGTGCCAAAGACTGCAGTGTACGATTGGCAATATCGTCTTTGTATTCTGAAATTATTTCCGGATTATCCTGCTCTTTTTTTACAATTCCTGTAAATAAGCTACTAGTTTCTTTGTCATTTTCCAGATAATCCATAAGCTGCTGTTTTGCATCATCTTTAGATGTAGCAACTAAGGCTAAACGATAACTTCTTGCCACACGTCCGACCACAGAAGTATATGCAATATTATGAAGTTTCTCCTCTGTTGACCCTAAATACTCAACCCAGTTCTGAAGAATATCATCGAAAGCTTCCTTATCCTTAGCTGAAATAAAGATAAGTTCGTTCTCATTCATTGTCGTGCTCATTTTTTCGTTCTGTATATATTCTTCCATGATTACATGTGCATTAGAACCACCAGCACCAAATGAACTGATACCAGCCCTTCTTGGGAAAGTTACCAACTCGCCTTCGATCTCCGCAACTGGTTGTTTCCAAGTTTCCAAATTCTTTTGGATAGCAAACGGAGTGTTTTTGAAATCGATAAGCTTATTTTCCACTTCTGCATGAAGAGACGGAAACAGCTGTTTGTTTCTTAATTGCAGAGCTACTTTCGTAACTGCCGCAATTCCTGCAGCTCCCTCACAATGTCCGATATTTGACTTAATAGAACCAATCTTACAGAATTGCTTTTCCTTTGTATTAAACGCCTTTGTTAATCCCCTGACTTCTATAGGATCACCCAAGGCCGTTCCTGTTCCATGTGTTTCTATATACGAAATACTTCTTGCGTCAATATTACATGATTTCAACGCTTGGACAATAACATCGCCTTGTGCATTTGGGTTTGGAACTGTAAATCCATTTGCCTTTCCGCCATGATTTATGCTAGAACCTTTTATTACTGCATAAATATTATCTCCATCTTTCTTTGCCTTTGAAAGTGGTTTCAATAATACTGCTCCCACACCTTCTCCAGGAACATATCCATCCGCTCCTTCACCAAAACTTTTACAGCTTCCAGTTGGAGAACTCATTCCGAATTCTGTTAATCTTAGGAATTTGCTTGGATGTAAAGAAAGACTCACTCCACCAGCTATTGCATATTTACATTGTCCATTTCTTATACTATCGCATGCCATATGTAGAGTAGTAAGTGAAGATGAACAAGCTGAATCAACAACATAACTCGGTCCTCTAAAATCAAACATAAACGAAATACGGTTTGCAATAGGCGAATTCCAGTATTCTGTCAATGAATCATAATTATGATTAACTAATTCCTGTGTTTCTATAATCTTATAATCATCATACATCAAGCCGATAAATACGCCTACATCATTATCCCTTGTTGCACCACTTGTAGGAGTGAGTTCTTCTGGTGTATAGCCCGAATCTTCAATTGCCTGCCATGCTGTTTCCAGCATAATACGCTCCTGTGGATCCATCATCGAAGCGACTTTGGGTACAATGCCAAAGAATTCTTCATCGAATTTATCAGCATCGTTTATAAATCCACCCCATTTACAAGTTATTTTTCCTTTACCCCCATTTTCATCATAGAATTTTCTATAATCGAATCGTTCAAGTGGAATTTCTTCAATACAATCTTTTCCAGCTTTCAGATTCTCATATAATGACTCTATGTTTTCTGACATGGGGTATCTTCCACTCATTCCGATAATAGCTATGTCTTGCTCGTAGTTCTCACTTTCCGAAACATCTCTTTCATCTGTGCCATACTGTAATATTTCCGATTGTGTTATCTCATTTTCATTATCATCATTTTCTTCTACCTCAATTTCTACCTCAATCTCTTCGTATTCTTCAGTAGCATCTTCAACCTGTAGAAACATTTTAGCCAGTTCTTCTTTTCGTTCTTCTACAAAGTAATCAACTAATTCAGATAGTGTATGATATTCGAAAAATAGCGTTCTTGAAAGCCCATCGAAATTCTTTTCAAGCACATCATGAATATCCATAATCATAAATGATTCGATACCTAATTTTTCAAATGTTGTGCTATCACCAACATTCGATTCCTCTGTTTTTACTGCATTAGCAATCACAGAACGTAAATATTCCTTAGTTCTCTGTTTAAAGTCGAATGAAGAAGCTATTATCTCCCCTGGGCGTTTCACAAGTTGTTTTTTTATTACTTTCTTCTTCGTTTTAACAGGATTCATTTCGATATGCTTATTTCCTGGTGTGTACTCCACCGGCTTTTCTACTGACTTCTCGATTTTTAGAAGCATATCTACTCGAGATTCATTTCCGGTTACAGCTATGATTCCAGTTTCGGCTTGTGAAGTAATGCTTCGGAACATTTCAAGTCCATGTTTTTCTGATATCGGTACCATTCCAGTCGTATTAAAGTATTCCTCTTCATTTCCGACAGGAAGTTTCATCGAACCATCAGCCCATATTCCCCATTGAATGGCATATGTTTTACCGCTTTCATAATGCCTCTTAACCATTTCGTTTCTGTATTCCGCATAATTGTTTAAATATGCATTTGCACACGCATAGCCACAACCGCCATAGTCTCCCATCTGAGAAGCAATCGAAGAAAAGTAGATCATACATTTCAATGGTTCATTTCTAAATACACGGTTTAAATTAATTGTGCCATAAATTTTTGCTAATAGAGGCTTCTGATATTCTTCAATACTTGCGCAATCAATAGTGTGCTCTCCCGCAACACCTGCAATATGTATAATGCCATTAATTATAAGTCCTTTTTCTTTACATACTTTGTAAACTCTAAGCATCTCATCATAGTGAGCAATATCACACTGTAAATAGATGACATCCACCAACCTTCTAAGCGAATTAAGCCAGTCTTCTTCACCACTTTCTGCTCTTCTTCCAATAATGATTAGATTAATTTTCTGTTCAGCAAGATATTTCGACACTATCTTTCCGATATTACCCAAACCTCCAGTGAGCAATACATAATCACCTGCTTGAAAGCATCTTATCTCATTATATTTAGGAATACTAATCCTTTCGATTTCCTTCTGAAACCGTTTTGCTTCTTTTAACCATATACACTTTGTTTCATATGCTTCTTTTGATAGTAATTCTGTAACGATGCGTTTAATAATGGACTCATCTTGAAATGATAAATCAACTGCTACTGTTGTTATCAAACATTTACTATTTAAATATTTCACTGAGTTGCACAGTCCACTTACCATCTCATTCTCTGGTCTTGAAGTATCCCCACTCCTTGCATAAACATATCCAACCTTCACTGTACATTCTAACTTCTGGTTTAGCAATGCTTTAATCATACAGCTCATTGACAAAAATCCATATTCTAACCGTTCGTGCAGAGTTATATTATCATTTAATACTTCGTCAGCTGCAAATGTATGATAGATAATAATCTCTCGATATTCATTAAGATTCAATCCATCAAACAGTCTTTTGTAATCGTCAAACTCTGATGTGCGTATACTGTAAGAGTAGTCATTAGTTTTATTATACTGATATGAATCATGAACACTGACCACATCATCTATATGATATTCATGCAGAACATCTCGATATTGCTTACACTGTATCTCGTTTCCAATAATAATCACAAGTTTAGAAACAGTATCAGAAACGTGAGTCAACTGTTCTTTCTTCTCCACCCACTTTTCTTTATAGTATAATGGTGCGATATCGGTACTGCTATATTCTGCATTATCCTCCAATGTTCTAGAGGTAAATTGTTCGAAACGAACCATTTCCTTGCCCGTTTCATCCAATATACTTATATCAAACTTTCTAACACTTCCATCTTCGCTTTGAGAATGCAATCTGATATATGTATATCCTTTCACTGGTATTTCGCCAAAAATGCATAAGCGTTTTAGTGCGAAAGGAATATACTGTTTATCTATTCCATCTTGGCTGCTAGAACCTGTTCCCATAATTGTCTGAAGTGCTGCATCCATTACAGGAATAATCAATCTGAATCCTTCATTCCTCCATTTTTCTCCTTGTTTTACAGATAATTCATATCTACCTATTGCTTCAGTTTGACTACTTCTGATATAATCGACACATTTAAAACTTTCTCCATAATCAAATCCAAGCTCTGCGAAGTATTGGTAAGCTTTTTCATGATCCATTACGTACTTCAATTGATTGCTAAGAGTCTCAATAGCGTATGTTTCAGGATTATCTTTATCTTCATCTAATAAAGTCGAAAGATTTCCTTGAGATGCAACCACATCATGTCCATGCTCATTATAATATACTTTATAATGAAGCTTTCCTTTTACCTTAGACAGTTCTACATACGAATCCCTTTCCTTTTCACCTACCACAATCGGAGCAGCCCAAATAACATCTTCAATACTTGAAATATCTGTCTGCTGTGCAAGTTCACCTGCCACTCTTACCATCTCTAAATATGCAACACCCGGAAGAATTGTCCTACCCTGAATCCTATGATCATGAATATAGAAATCTCTCTGTGATAGTCTCTTCCTATAAAGTACTTTGTCAATTGTTGACACATTCTCATCAATTAATGGATGTAGCTTGTTCATTGTTGTTTCATTTGTTAGACACTCCTCAACCGGCAACCAATATCTTGTTTTTTGAAATGGATATTCTGGAATCGAAATCTTTCTAGGTCTCTCATCATCATACAGCTTCTTAAAATCAAGTTCTGCACCGTTTACCCACATAACGGCAATCGCACCATAGTCTTTTTCCGCATAAAGCTTCATTTCGTAATCGTTCCACGAATTGCTTTCGTTCAGCAACTTAAACATGTTGTTACTTTGTATATTTCCAATATGACAGTTTTCACTTTCCTTTCCATCTAGATATCCATTTAAACATACAAGTAGCTGTTCAATATTCTTTACTGTGATTGCAACTCTTTCTTCCATACTCTCACGACCAATTTGTAACACATATGCATATGATTCCAAGGAGAACGAGCTGTCATCTTTCTTCTCATATAAATAATCCACATGTTTCTTGATATAAGTTTTTAACTGTTCCCTGTTTTTCGCGGAGTATATATATATACGTTGTTTCTCTGCCTCATCTGTTTTTATATTTCGAGCTTCATACTGTTCTAAAATCAAATTAGCGTTAGCACCACCATAACCAAAACAACTAATACCGGCCATACGTGTCTTACCTTCCGGAACTACCCAGTCTTTAGTTTCTCTTAAGATCTGGAACGGTGAATCTTGTAATGATATATATGGATTCAGCTGGTTAATATGAATACTCGCTGGTAAACGATTATTTTTCATTGCAAGCAAAACTTTGAATACACTCGCAATTCCAGCTGCCGATTCTAAATGGCCAATATTGGATTTAACGGAACCGATATTGCAATACCCTTCTTCAAAGCTGGTAATCCGGTTCATTTCATACAACTTTTTGAATGCCTTTTTTAAGCCTTCAATTTCCACGGGATCTCCTAGCTTTGTTCCAGTGCCATGTGCTTCGATATATGTGACATCTAATGGATTAATATTTGATTTCTGATATGTATCAATTATTAATTGTGCTTGAGCCGCAGAATTCGGAGCCGTCAACGAACTTGCATGACCACCATGATTTATTCCACATCCTCTGACTACTGCATAAATATGATCTCCGTCCTGCTCAGCTTTGGATAATGATTTCAGCATTACAGCGCCAACACCTTCTCCTCTGACATATCCATTTGCTTTCTCATCGAATGGTTTACACTTTCCGTCTTTTGCAAGCATACCAGATTTACTAAATGCAACATACAAATCATCACTTGCAATAACATTAACGCCTCCTGCAATAACGGTATCACAGTCTCCACTCTGAATGGATTTCACTCCTCTGATTATTGCAATTAATGAACTTGAACAAGCCGTATCCACCGGTTCACTCGGACCATGAAAATCATATAAATACGATATTCTATTTGCTAAAACAGAGTGCGCTCTGCCTGTCGATGTGTAACCTGAAACTGGTATTCCGTTCTTTTTTGATAGATCTGTATAATCCATTGTAGACACACCAACAAATATACCCATATTGCTTCCTCTTAATTCAGAAGCTTTATATCCCGCATCTTCTATTGTATGCCATACGCATTCTAGCATTATTCGTTGCTGCGGATCCATGAGTTCCGCTTCTCTTGGAGAAATCGAGAAGAATTCGTTATCGAACGTATCTATGTCATTCATAAAGGCTCCCCAACGCATGTCTTCCTGACCTAATCCCCTCCAATCCCACCTATCCTTAGGGATTTCGGTTACAAAATCTGTTCCCCTCTCCAGTTTATTGAAAAAATCATCTAATGATGTACTTTGTGGCATTACACCCGCCATTCCTATTATAGCTACTGCATTTTTTTCCGAGATATCTAATTCGTGTTTATTAGACGAATCTGATTTCGAATATACTTCTTCATAGTAATTCTTCTCTTCATTACTCTCTTCACCTATCACATCATCTATCCATGTGTCTTCGATTTCTTCCTTTTTTTCTTCATTAGTTATTTCTTCTGTTTCTTGTTTTGTTATGTATTCATCACATATATAGTAAATGAAATCGCGAATACGACTTTTATCAAAAAAGATTGTAGGCATCAAATCAATATGTAATTCCTCATTTAAATTGTTTGTAAGACTTGTAAACAAAATTGAATCGAACCCATAATCCGTAAAATCATGATCATCATTAATCTTATCTATGGGTATGTGGGTAAGTTCATGTATATGCTTAAAGATGACCTCTTTCCCTTTATTATATCTACTTTGATTCAAAACAGTCTCTCCCTTATTATTGGTGCATGTTATTACTTTTTTTCCGATTTCGATTTTCTTAACTGGCGTATTAGTTTTTGTAAGATACTTAATGAATTTATCCTTATTTCCTTTCAACGGAATTATCGGGTTTTTATTTTCATTAAGTGCAATAGTAAGTATGTCAATTCCTTCCTGTATCGTAATTCCTTCCATCCCTACTGTATTTTCCATAAACTTCTTATTCTGTTCACTTATCTGCATTCCTCCATTTTCCCAAAAAGGCCAGCAAACAGATATTACATTCTTTCCTTTTTTCTGTAATCGATTTGCATAAGCATTTAAATACCCATTGGCATACGCATAATCGCATTGTCCAGGTGTTCCGCTTATAGAAGTTGTCGAAGAAAAGAATACATAAAATTCGGCTCCGATTTCTTCCATACAGTTCATAAGATTGTCAGTCCCCTGAACTTTTGAACGTACTACTTCATGAAAATCATCTAAAGATTTATTTCTCAAGAATGAATCATTACGAATTCCTGCACAATGCAACACTCCAGTTATTTTTCCATAACGCTTTTTAATTCGATTACAAACAGCACAAAGTTCACTCATATCACAAATGTCTACAGCATATGACTCAATAGAATCCATTTTAAAATATGAATTTTCTATATGTCGGCTCAGAAGTATAACCTTCACTTTATGCTTTGCTATAAGATATTGTGCAATGCTACTACCTACTTTTCCATTGCCTCCTGTTATAAGATATACTCCGTTTTGTTTCCAAGCAGGAACCATGTCTGTTACTCGTAAATCATAAGTCTCAACCTGTAATGCATAGCGTTTATTATCTTTGTATTGTATTGTATTCCTTCCCCTTTGACTAAGTTCCTTTATGATTAATGAAATCGAAACATCTTGTTCATATCCACAAGTAGTTATTACAAGGTTGTCATTTTCTAGCATTACAGATCTACACAATGAGCATACTGCTTCATACGTCTCAACATACGCAGATGCCCTATCATACATATACAATATATATGCCGCACTCTTTCTATTTATAAGCCTGTCCTTTAGAAATGTAACAAACTGATATACTCCATGTTCCAAGCATGCTTCTGAACTGTCGTCTGAACCTGCTAAATACACAATATAATCATATTCCTCTATGGAAAGAGCATCACACTGTTCTGCTCCTTCGGAGAGTATATGCTTAGTTTCTGCACCATCTGAACACACTTCATAGAATATTGTCCGCTTTACATCATACAATAGTACTTTTTTTGGCTTTTCTTTATTCCCTTCTATATCACATAGCACCCAATTCGGAGCCAAATAATCGACTTTTGTTTTGTTAACGGTTGGAACACTTCTCATACGTAGTGCTGTTATTTTGGCTACCACTTCGCCTGACGTATTCGATAGCCACACATCAAACGTCTGCTCTGCCGTCTTAGCAACATACGAATATAATTCACATGGCAGAACATCATAAAGTTCTATATCCTGTATTTCGAATGGTAGAAAGAGATTATTCTTATCGGATGAGACTGCCGACTCTACACCTATAACAGTTTGTAACGCTCCATCCAAAATCGCTGGATTAAAAATGAAATCTTTTTCTGAAGAACAAACAACATCTGGCATGCAGATATATCCCAATGCATCATCTGTTCCAGTGTAAATTTTATGAACCGAACGCATTGACTCTCCATGCTTCATTCCACGTTCAATAAATTTACTGTAATGTTGAACCTGAGTTTGTTCGCTATGCATCCTACTTATAATCTTAGCGATATCCAACTTATTTTTATCAGGCTTATCCTCTTGATTTTGATAAGCATAGCCTTGACAATGTAGCTCATTATGGTTATCTTTCATGCTATATATTGCAAATTTTATTCTACCTTCTTCGAATCGCAAGCGCATATATAATGACATAGAATCATGTTCTATTACTACTGCTTTCTGCCAAATTAAATTGCTTATTTTACGTATTTTTTCCCCTGTATACTCTTCCAATTTTTTTCTTGCGAACTCTATATATACAACTCCAGGAAGGACATTCTTTCCATCAACAATATGGTCTTTGATGTAAAAAGATTCCTTATCTAATTTTATTTCAATATCAGTCTGTTTACATGATGAAACCAAATCGTTTATCGACAAGTTTTCACGATTTGTTCCACCTGTAAACCAATACCTATCCATATCGAATTGATATCTTGGCATATTCATTCTTCTATAGGAGCAATTCGGGTATAGTAAATCTGCATTTATACAATGCCCTGCTTTGTATGATTCTGCGAGATAATCAATCAGTTTTTTTTCTTCTTCCCTTGTAAGTTCTTCCTGATTCAATCGGTTAATGATACTATCTCTTTTTTGTTCAAAGGAATTCTTTTCTTTATCAACACCATTTCTTTTCCGCTTCGTATCCTTTATCTCTGCCATTTCCGGATGATTATTAACCTTTGAAAGGAACTCTGATAATTCTTCCATACTACTTACAACAAATGCGGTACGAATATCAAAATGACTTTTGTATTGACATAATGAATATGAAATTCTTTCAATAGTAAGCTCATCTTTATTCTTTTTTATCCACCATTGAAGCTCCTGTAATTCTCCTAATAAAGCCTTTTCAGATTTGGCACTTAAACAGATTGGATAATAGTGCCTCCTGTTATTTTCACCCATAAGAGAATCTTGTACAAATTCCTGTAGTACAACATGTGCATTTGTTCCACTAAACCCGAAACCACTTATAGCAACCTTTCGTGTACCCTCTTTTTCACAAGTCCAGTATTTTCTCTCCTGATTAATGTAAAATGGTGTATGTTCTAAATTGATATGATGGTTTAGTTTCTTAAAGTTCGCAATTGGAGGTATCTCCTTATGCTGCAACATCAACACTGCTTTAATAACAGAGGCCACACCCGCTGCAAGCTGTGCATGACCGATATTCGTTTTTACTGAGCCAAGTGCACAATAATGTTCCTTATTCGTATATTTTTTAAATGAATCAATAAGAGCAGATACTTCTATTGGATCTCCCAAAATCGTTCCTGTTCCATGTGCTTCAATATAATCAATCTCTTCTGGATTGATATGATATTTATCATATACTTCCTGCTCCAACGCCGTTTGTGAAAGACCATTCGGCGCAGTAATTCCATTACTCTTACCATCTTGATTCAGGCCGCTTCCTTTTATTACTGCATAGATATTATCATTATCCTCAACAGCGTTTTTCAATGGTTTTATCAGAACACAACCAACGCCTTCTGATGGTACGAATCCATTCGCACTATCATCGAATGCTTTGCATTGTCCGTCTGAAGATAGCATTCCTGCACTTCCCGCTAAAAGGTAGAGCTGTGGAGACACGAAAGCACTTACACCGCCCACAAGTGCCATCTGGCAATCTCCGCTTCGAATACTTTCACATGCCAAATGAAGAGCAACTAAGGAAGATGAACAGGCAGTATCTAGTGAAATACTTGGTCCTTTAAGATTTAATAAGTAAGAAATTCTCGCAGACAGAATCGCTCCCGAATTTCCCATGAAATAATGTGCATCTTTTGGCACATTATTATTTATTAAACCTATCTTATAATCACCATCGGCATGCCCAACAAATACTCCGCATTTCGTTTTCGTTAAGCTCTCTGCACTATATCCTGCATTTTCGAAAGTTCGCCATGCTTCAATAAGAAACAAACGCTGTTGTGGATCCATTAATTCTGCTTCTTTAGGAGATATTTGAAAGAATAATGGGTCAAAAGCATCTATTTGATCCAAGAATCCTCCCCAACGGCAATTAGTCGAGTTCTCTCTACCAGAATTACTATATATCTTGTTTATATCGAATCGGTTACTTGGAACTTCTATTATTGCATTCTCGCCATTTTTAATAATGTCCCAATACTCATCCAAATCATTCGCAAATGGGAATCTGCAAGACATGCCAATGATAGCGATATCGCTATCATTGGCATCTGTCGTATTGACAGTAGTATTTTTTTGTTCCTTGCTTTGATTATTTGTGTTAATGTGTTGTTTGCTATTTATTTGCTTGAGCAAATCTTCTTTACTAATTTTGTGCTCTTTAAACTCTAATAGCTTCTCTCTTATCTCATTCTTCTCCATATGTTGTCTCCAACTCGTATAATATTTCTTCCATATCGATTTCTCCATTCTGATACTTGCTAAGCATAATGCTAAGCTCGTCTTCGTAACTACTTGATTTCATATCATTTCTTTGAATCAAGTTATCGTAAAATCGCTCACATATGAATGCTGCCAGTTGCACAATATCTGTTCTGTTAAACAATTCTGTAGTATCTAGTGAAATATCTAATGCTTTATTTATTGCATTTACGCACTCTGCCCCTAATATTGAATCTACTCCATATGAACTGTATGGCTCATTAATATCAATAGATGATGAATCTACCATTAAAGTTTCAGAAATAGCCTCCACTATCTTGACTTGTACGTATTGATTTAAATCACAAGCACTATTCTTTTCTGTTTCAAGCACTTCAGTTGTCGCATTTTCGACAGGCTTTCCTGTTTCAACTGTTTTCGTTTCTACATTCGAAACATCGAATATCATTGCTTCTCCTGCCGTATTCCTAGCAATTATCACTTCCTGAGGAACAATTCGTCCTGACAGTATGCTATCTACACCTGCTACACTTTCAAATCCTAGTTCGATTAAAGACTTCTCCCAATTACTGTAACTCAACAAAGGACCACCTTTTAATCGGATGTCTTCATCTTCATATAACCACCAGCCATCTGTTAAACCGAATGTAAGAGTCAAAAATGCCTGAATACTCGTTATTTCGTTCACCACCATCCAACCAGAAGATCTAAGAAGCATTTTCATATGTTCCATAACCGTCCTAAGGTTTTTAGTTGCATGAAATACATTTGCCCCAATTACAATATCATATGAATATGGAACGAATCCCTGCTCAATCGGATCTTTCTCAACATTGAGTAAACCAAACTCCATAAAGTCATATCTTCTTCCATACATTGTTCTGCCATAATTAAGAAAGGCATTCGACATATCCGTATACATGTACGTAATATTCTGATACTTTTTACTGATTTCATATAATACATCTTTGCTCGTTCCACCAGTTCCAGCTCCGACTTCAAGGATTCTTATTGTTCTGTTTGGCTCGTTTTCTCTGATTTCTTCTACATAAGCTACAACTGCTTCAACTACAAGTCGGTTGTAATAATCTGCTCCAGGATTGTCACCATACACAGGTTTTACTAAATCCATGCTTGAATTCGGAAACAGTATATCCGTAGCCAGTGTCTGACCTTCCATTATCTCAAACAGGTGCGGAATACAGTGGTTTAATAGATAAATGTGTGAAACAATTCCACTATGTGCGTCTTCAAACCTATTTCTCAAATCTTCTATGTTTTGACCACATACCTCATTGATACTATCAGTTGTAATAAGCTTATCTCCTTCTATTTTTAGATATCCATGCTTATGAAGTATTTCTATGATCTCTGTTAGAAGACGTAAATAATTATTCCTAACTTTTAATATCTTTACAAAATCTGAAAGTGTATACGTTTCGTTTCCGTGTATAAAGTATCCCTTCTTAGCGAATTCGTTTATAATTAAAATAGCACAGTATCTTTCTAATTCACCCATGTCTTTTTCGAAAGTTTCTTTTGACTTAAACATCTCAACCGGAATACTAATACGCTTCGAAATTACATAGCTAAGAGGTTTACTCTGTTCCTTTTGTTGGAACCAGCAACTATTTCTCTTAAGTGGTCTAGCAGGAATAGAAATTTTCTGAGGTTCATCAGAATAACATGGTTTCCAATCCAAGAAACAATTTGTAACATATTCTCTCGCCAACTGTTCATCTGACATCGATGAAATCAGTATAAGACTTGATTTATTATTCTTTTCTATCGTACCTCGATATACTCCTTGTTCTTCCCCAAGATTATTATAATTGTCTAATTTATTTTCTAATTCCTCAATACCATTGAATACAATAGCTATTCTACATGCTTGTGGATCTTTTCCTTCTTGCAGTGTATATATCATGTTTTTTATCCAAAGATCCGAATTCTCATCCTGTTCTTTCTTTTTATGAATCCATATTTGCATCATATTGATATACTGAGTTAATAATTCTTGAGTTCTTGCGGAAAGAACAAACACTCGTTCCACATTGGATTCGCTCACCTTATCATAGTTTCTTTCATATGCCTCCATGATAATATGCGCATTTACACCGCTAAAGCCAAACGAACTAACTCCTGCTCTTCTTGGGTAAACATGCCCCATCTCATCCCTTATTATAGGGAACTGTTGCGTTTGCCTTGCTATAGAGAACTCTGTCCCGTCTAGTTTTATAAAACTATTCAACTTACTAAAATTCACATTTGCTGGGATAGTATTTTCTTCTAGAGCCTTAGCTGCTTTTATCATACCTGCAATACCTGCTGCACCTTCCAAATGTCCTATATTACTTTTTACTGCCCCTAGTACACACGGGTGTGGCAAATGTTGTGCATTTAAATGCTTTTCTGCATTTAGAATACCCGTAATCTCGATAGGATCTCCTAACTTTGTTCCTGTTCCATGAGTCTCAATAAATCCAATCGACCTAAATGGTACACCCGATTTACGCACCGCAATTTCAATTACTTCGTTTTGGGCAACAGGATTTGGTGTTGTCAGATTATTCACGTGCCCAGTGTGATTAACACCTTCACCAATAATCAAACAATGAATAGGATCATGATTTTCAATAGCCTTACTTAATGGTTTTAAAATCATTACTCCACAACCCTCTCCTCGCCCATATCCATCAGCAGATTCATCGAATGTCTTACATTTACCATCTTGACACAGCATTCCTGTTCGACTATATGCCAAATGAACTTGTGAACTTAGAATTGCATTTACACCTCCAACAATCGCCATGGTACATTTGCCTAAACGTATATCATCAATAGCTCTTTCAACGGCTACAATTGAACTAGAGCAGGCCGTATCGATTACTTCACTAGGACCTCTTAAACTATATACATACGAAATTCTATTCGCCGTGACTGCTCTTGAATTTCCTGTTGATAGGAATGGATCGATTTCATTCATACTGTTTGTGACTTTTTCGTAATACTCCATTGATACCAAACCAATATAAACACCTGTATCACTATCTCGTAAAGCTGAATGTTTTATTCCAGCATCTTCAATTGCACGATGAGTTTCTTCAATCACCATTCTTTGTACTGGATCCATAAAGATAGCTTCTCTTTTGGTAATTCCGAACAGTTCTTCGTCAAACAAATCGATACCGTCTACAAATGCGGCATTCTTTACATATGTTTTATTTGATTCTGTATGAGAATCTCCATAAACTTCTCTCCAATTCCACCTGTCAGATGGAATCTCGGAATTAATGCATTTCCCCTCAATCAGATTAGACCAAAACTCCTCAACATTATCAGCACCTGGCAACTTACAACTCATACCAATAACCGCTATTGGATCATCATTATGCTTTTCTCCACTCGCTATCTCCACTTTCATATCTACTTCTTCTATCTGTTTATCTTCGTTTATATCTGAAGATACCTCTTCTGATTCGTTATCAGCATAATACTCACAAAGTTTTTTCTGGTTGCTTTTATAAACACCATCTACGAATTTTTGAATCGTATTATATTCGAATACGTTTGTAGGCAGCAAGTCTAGACAATAATAGTTGTTTATCCTATTCACTAGATCTGTAATAGAAATCGAATCAAACCCATAGTCACTGATATCGACAGACAAGTCTATTTCTTCCTGAAGTTTTAACAGTTCACACATTATCTCCTTGATCTTTTCTGTAAACTGATATTTCACTTCAATAGATGTAGCTTGTATTTGATTCTTATTCATTATATCTTCTCGAATCTTAAACATGCTTTGCAGTTTCTTGAATATCAACTCATGATTTCCCTGAGTAACTACAACCTGGTGTACATCATTAGCCATAGAGATATCTAACGCTTTCATTCCTAAATCGGAATCCAAAGGACGCATTCCGAAATGTTGGAATAGCTCTTCTGTCTGCTTATCAGTCTTCATGCCGCCATTTGACCATAAAGGCCAATTCATAACAATGGTCTTTCCGCTTCTTTTACCCTCCTTAGCAAGATAATTTCTATGTTCACCAAATCTTACTAAAAAATCATTAGCAAATGAATAGTCACATTGTCCTGCATTTCCAAAAGCCGCCACTGAGGAGAAAAGTACGATTGCCTTTAACTGCTCCTGTTTTGTTGCTTTGTCAAGATTCAACGTTCCATATACTTTTGGTCCCATAATCTTCTTAAACACTTCGAACTTTTTCTTACGAAATATTTCATCCTGTATATTTCCAGCTGTATGAATCAAATATGTGATTTCCCCGAATCGCTCTTTTCCACGCTGAACTACTTGTTTCACCTGTTCCTCAGAATTCAAATCTGCCGAAATATAGATTGCTTCTTTATTACACCTCCTTATATTATCTATTAATTCGTTACTTTGGATACCGACGGGCAATATATCTGTGAGAATAAATTTTACATCATTATCTACTTGGCAAATCTTTTGTATCATTATCCTTGATAATCCACCTAATGCTCCAGTAATAAAGTAAACACCGTTTCTTGTATCGAATCCTGTGTTTTCTCTCTTATTAAGAAATATTTTTTCAATCTCTTTAACTTTCCTCACCCCATTCTGATATCGTATTTCCATATTGTTTTCTACATATTGAAGTTCTTCGGAAAGCTTAGCCCATATTTCATTATCATTCTCATCGATTTGAATTGATTTCGCCTGAATCATGCCATGTTCTAAATGAATCGTTTTCAGAAATCCATTGATTGCGGTAAAAAATGGATTCTGTGATTCGTTCCGCAAGCGATTGACGAGATATAATGCTACATTCAGATCCTGCTTTGAATTTACAATTGCTTTACAGATAAGGAATACTGACTGTATACCATATTTTATATAGTCCGCATACTGTTCTTCCTTCATATCAATAAACTTATCAGACCAAAAATGTATAATGTCGAAATCCTGTACTCCTTCTGAAAGTAATTCATGAAGTAACTTTTCATAATCACTGTTCTCATAAGGACATAACTGATATTCATTATTAGAACACTTCTTATATCCACTTCCTGAATGTATCCATATAATCTGTTTTCCTTTTGCAAAAGGAGCAGCTACTTTTTCCCCATCGTAAAATACAAGTATTGTTTTATTACCTTCTTTTGTATCCATCACCTGAGAAGGCTTCCAACCTGTCGAATAGTAATGTACTTCCTCCGATAGCTTATTTGTATGCAGTCCTTTATCCAGAACACGGAATGAAAATTCCTTAAGATATCCTAATTGATTACCATTTTTATCAAGAATATGAATATCACACGTTACCATTCCGTTTTCTGCTTTGATTTTTTGCACATAAACATAGCAATTCTCCTGCAATGGCTTATCCAAGCGGAATTCTTTTACCTCAAATGGAATAAATGTCCTATTCTCGTTTTTCCATTTCATCTCTTTAATCATTGATGTTGTTTGTAATGCTGCATCAAGAAGAGATGGATGTATCGGATACTCACTTAAACTACATGCACAACTTGGCAAATCAATTTCTGAAAGAATCTCAAGCTGACCATAGGATACTTGTTTTACCGCTTGGAAGCTTCTACCATAATGAATTCCCATATTTTCAAAATCATGATAAAACTTTTCCACTGGAATTGACTCATAACATCGACTTTGTATCATAGAAATATCGACCTGTTTCGATTCTTCGTTCTTAGATATTACTGATCTTCCTTGCATATGAATACCATCTGCTGAAAGAACCTTAAAACTGCACCCCGCATCAGAACGCTCTAATTCTATAGTTGCTTGAACTTCATCTTCATTGACGATTAATGGTTTCAGCCATGTTATATCATTTAATACCACACTTTTTTCTGAAAGACTTTTCATTGCAGCTTCGTGTGCCATTTGAAGATAGAATACACCTGGAAGCGTACATACTCCATTAACTACATGGTCGGATAGATAGAAACATTTTTTTGTAAATCTTTTACTGTATGCATGCCTTGTAAAGGTTGATAGATTCTCATCTAATATTTTATTATCTAAATGATTACTTACTTCCTTAACTATTGGAGCCCAGTAACGCTTATTTGCAAATGGATAAGTCGGTAAATCCAATATCTCAGCATTTCTATCATAATCTTTCCATTCGTTCGTAGCACCATTAAGCCATTCTGGCACATCCGGCAATGGCTCATTCTTTACATTATGTACAATGACATTTCTTGTTGATATGTAAGGATTACATATATAACTCTTTAGTCCTTCCTCAAGTTCCTTGAAATCCTTGGCAATTATTATCATTCTTTCATCAAAAGCTTCTCTTCTGTGTGACGTATAAATAAAGTCGCTATATTTTATGTTGTATAGTTTTTCACTTTCATCATTCTGTATGCCGCCAGATAAACACCTAAGAATTTTTCCTAATGACCACTCCAATGTAATACTTTCAATACCCTTATTCTCCCCGTAGCTATTTTCCAATATTTGTTTATACTGTTCTAGAAGAATACGATCCATCCCATAATTATCGAGTGTTTCCGTTTCACTCAGAACATTTGCGGGCACATCAAGTAAATCTGCAAGTTTTAAAACGACATCGCTTGAAGTATTATCCATGGAACAACTTACAGTGTTCCTGTCTTGTGTTTCAATACTATGACTTTTTAGATAGTTCTGCACTCTCTTAGCATACTCTTCTAGCTGCTTTCGATTTCTTGCAGACAAGGTAAATACTTGCTCTTCTTGACAATCAACTCTGTCATTACTACAATCTCTATCATACTCTTCAAGAATTACGTGCACATTTGTACCACCAGCACCAAAAGAGCTGACTGCAGCCCTTCTAAGTATAGGATTTTGATTTTCATCTTTTGGTTCCCAACTCATTAAATCATGTTGTACATAAAATGGTGTCTCTGAAAAGTTTATTCTACTGTTCAAGGTTTCACTATGTATAGAAGGCAGTAACTGCTTATGTTGAAACTGAAGTAGAACCTTAATCACAGAAGCTATTCCTGCGCACCCTTCAAGATGTCCTATATTGCCCTTAATAGAGCCTATTGCACAGTATTGTTTACGATTGGTATATTCTGACCAAGCCTTTCTGAGTCCAGCGATTTCAATAGGGTCACCAAGACGTGTTCCTGTTCCATGCGCTTCTACATACGATATGGTTTCTGGGTTAACATCTGCATCTATCAAAGAATTCTTAATTACTTTAGCTTGTTCTTTTACATTAGGAACTGTATATCCGTTAGTCATTCCATCATGATTTACTGCCGTACCCTTAATAATGCCATATATTTTGTCCCCATCTTTTCTTGCCTGTTTAAGTGTCTTAAGCAACATGCCGCCAACACCTTCACCTGGAACAAACCCATCCGCATTCTCCCCAAATGGAGAACTGATACCTGATTCTGAAAGCATTCTCATCTGACACATATATATAAACTTTACCGGATGCAAATATATGTTAACCCCTCCTACAAACACCATCTTCGCCTCATGTTCTTGCAAACTTTTACAAGCATAATGCAAAGCAGTCAAAGAAGAGGAACACGCCGTGTCAACTGCAAGACTAGGACCTTTCCAATTCATAAAATACGATATTCTATTTGCTATAGACCATGATTCTGATTTCGCAATATTGGCATTTCCTTTATATAATTCTTCTCCACCAATCATGTTATAGGTATGTGTAGTTATACCAACAAATACACCAACTTCGTTTTCCAATAAACGTTTAATCGATTCTTTGTTGTAGCCTGACTTCTCTACGGTATTCCACGCTATTTCCAAAAGCATTCGTTCTTGTGGGTCCATTAATTCCGCTTCCTTCGGTGATATGTGGAAGAAAAGCGGATCGAATTCATCAACTTTATTAATAAATCCGGCATTCTGGCAATAGTATTTTCCATCTTCAGCCTGCTCTACACTATTCGAAAAATACTTATCGTTGTTCCATCTATCCTCTGGAACTTTCTGAGTTAAATCATCTCCACATGCCAAGTGTTCCCATAACTCATCAATACTATCCGCAGAAGCAAACTTCCCATCGAAACCAATGATTGCAATATCTTCCTTATTATTTTGATTTTCCTCTTCTCCCAAGTTGATCTGACATTCTGCGTCCTGCAAGCTCGTCGTATGATTATCATCTTCGTTCTCTCTATCATATTTATCAGAGAAATGTTTTCTGAATCGTACTTCATAATTCTCTAGCATGTATATTGCTACTTCTTCTACATTGTTACACTCAAATAGTATAGTTTTCTCGATTTCTCCAATATCCTTCTGTATTCGTTCTGTAAATTGCCCAACAATGATTGAATCGATACACAATTCCTCTAGCGTTGTATCAAGATTTATTCTTTCTGCGCCAACGAGTTTTTTTAATATTTCTATGATATAATCGACTATATTATCCATTAAAGAAACAGATATAACTTTTGAAGAATGAACCTCTTGCTCTTCTTTTATCAACTCTGGCAATTTTATTTTCTCTCCATAAACATATCCACTACTTTCTTTTCGTCCCTGCAACACTCCGTCCAAAATAGAAACGCCATGTGGCTCTTCGATTGGTAGCATTCCGTATTTCTGGTATATTCTTTTCTGAATTATTTCAGGCGTTTTCATTCCGGTATTTTTCCAGAATGGCCATGCAATATATATAGTTTCTCCATAAGCTTTTCCATCTTTCACTCTTTGATTTCTCTCATTTGCATATGCTTCCATAAACAAATTTGCAAGACAGTAATCTGTTTGCCCCGCATTCCCGTAATATGCAGCTACTGATGTATATAAAAGCATGAAGTCTATATAATCAAGTCCGAATACCTCTTCTATGTTTAAGCATCCTCGAATCTTTACTTGAAGAACGCTATGATAATCCTCCCATTTCTTCGAATAAAGCAATCCGTCCCTGTTTAACCCTGCACTGTGAATAATACCATTTATAGAACCATATTTCGTCAGTACATATGTCCTCAACTCACGAACATTATCGACATTACCTATATCCGCTTTAAAATAGTCTATACGTTCTCCATATCTGTCTGAAAACATTTTTATAATATCTTTCTGTTCAGAACGTCCAACTAAAATAACAGTCCCGTTGGTATGATCTAATATATATCTGACTGTTATTTGTCCAATACCTCCCGTTCCTCCAAATATTATGTATTTACCGTCCTGTTTCAAACGTTTGAACGTCTCGATTTCAGGTGCTCCTATTGGAGTTAATTTTAAACATTGTTTTAAGCATCTATCGCTTTCATATATTACGTATTCATTCCTACAAGTCCGATTTGTATTTAAAATAGAGATTTCACTATATCCCATTAGCTGATATCTGAATTTCGAGGTTTCTCCCTCACCACTTTCCGTCCACAAGGAATGACAAAATCCATCTAAAGCATCCGCTCTCATCCTTCCATTGGTATCTGTGGTTGAAAATGCGTATATATACTGAAATGACTCTGTCTTACTAAGGATGAATTGGAAACACTTAAAAACTGAATCAAAAAATTCATCTATATCTTCTCCATTTCGTATATCTAACAGTTTTGTTTCCTTTTCAAAAATTAGCGAATCTATACAGTCTGGTGTGACAATAGCAGAAACATTTTCTATCTGTTTTACATCAAGTGAGTCTTTTTGATTCTTATCACATAGGATGATAACGTTTTCTATTCCACTACTATTTATATTATCAATCGTTTTCCATTCTTTTTTTATGCTGTATAACTTGGCCTTGTTACATGTTTCTTTGCCATACTTAACCCAATGCTTATTCTTTTGGAATTCGTATCCAGGCAGTGCGACTCTTCTAACATCTGTATTCTCATAGTAAGTACTCCAGAGAACATTAGCACCATTCACCCATTTTTTGCATATTTCTTCAAGTATCGGTAGTTCTTCACTTCCTGTGAATTCGATAACTTCACGTTGAACATTACTTGACGCATTTCCAAAGTAGCCGTTACTTGTAACTCCATCCATAAAGCTATCCATATATGCAATAATATCCTGTCTGTCTTTCGCACAAACAACATAACGAATTGGGTATTCTTCTCTTCCATTCTGCAATGTATACGCAACATCATCTAAATCAACTTCTTCATGATGAGTAATATAATCACAAAGCTTTCTCACAGTCTCTAATAACTGCTCTTTTGTTGGTGCTGAAACTGGTAGCATAATATACTTACTGCTTATAACTCTGCACTCTTTTGGCTTATAATCCTCTAATATTACATGAGAATTCGTTCCACCGAATCCAAAAGAACTGATACCGGCCCTTCTTGGTATTACATCACCGTTTATATCATATCGACGTAACCATGGTGTATTATCTTTTTGGATGTAGAAAGGAGTACTGTCTAAATTTATCATCTTGCTTTGCTTTTTAAAATTTATATTTCCCGGTATCAAATCGTACTTCATACACAACAGAACCTTGATAACTCCTGCTATACCAGCTGCTGTTTCAAGATGACCCATATTAGTTTTTATCGAACCCAATCCACAACTTATGCCATTATTATTCTCTATAGGGCATAAATCTTTGTATACAGAACATAGGGCATTTACTTCAACAGAATCCCCTAACACTGTGCCTGTCCCATGTGTTTCTATATACGAAACGGTATCAAAAGGCACATTGGATGATGTGTAAACATTTCTGATGAGTTCCTTTTGTGCCGAAGTATTCGGAGCTGTCAAAGAGCTTGCATCTCCTCCATGATTTACACCAGAACCTCTTATTATTCCATAAATATGATCTCTGTTTTCCAATGCGTTTTTTAAAGGTTTGATATAAACCGCACCTACACCTTCACCGCGCACAAATCCATTTGCCTCTTCATCAAATGCACTGCATTTCCCTGTTTTTGAAAGCATTCCTGCTTTATCAAATGCAATATACAGAGAGGGTGTTAAAATGACATTCACTCCAGCCACAACTGCCTCCGTACATTCTCCATTTTTTATTGCATTTATAGCCCGATTTAAAGCCACAAGTGAACTAGAACAAGCTGTATCAATAGATTCACTAGGACCATGTAAATCAAAATAATACGAAACTCTATTCGCATCGATTGCATGAGACAATCCCATAGAACTGTATGGGCTTATATCTATATTGTTTTTTGTACAAATATCGTTATATTCAGAACCTGCCGTTCCAACAAATACTCCGATATTAGTACTTCTAAGATCGGATGGCTTATATCCAGCATCCTCAAAGACTTGCCATACTGTTTCAAGAAGTATTCTCTGCTGCGGATTCATGTAATCTGCTTCTCGCCTTGATATTCCGAATATCTTTTCATCAAACATATCCACATCATTCATAAATCCACCCCAGATAACGTTGGTTTTCTGAGCATCGTCCCCTGAATCGCTCCAATACTCCTTCCAATCCCATCTATTATCAGGAATCGTTGTTACTAAATCATCTTGATTTACCAAATGCTTCCATAATTCCTCAAGATTACTACTTTTCGGGAATCTACCCGCCATACCAACTATTGCAAGCCTGACCTCCTCTTGATTGTTTACAGGATATTTATCATTGTTATTATTAGAACATATATCTTCTACAACTACCTTATTGTCTAACTCCTGAGATTCAGATTTATTTGCAATAACAAGTTCATTTCTATATTTCTCCACTAAATATTTCGATAAAGTTGAGAATTTTGTGTATTCGAAAAGAACGGATGGCATAACTTTAAGATTAAAGTATTGATTTACAGCGTTTATGAATTCAATTGAAGTTATCGAATCGAATCCATAGTTACTAAATTTTTCTTCATCCTTAAATACATCCATTTCTTCGTGTAGTATTTCTGCCGCAAACTCTTTGAGCTTCTTGACAGTAAGTGCTAACAAATCACTGTCTTGTGTTTCAATCTGTAAGACCCACTGCTTTTCTTCACCTTGATTATTAACCAGAATACTTGGATCTCCGCATAATATAACTATTGAATTCTCGTCAGCATCATACATCTTTTGAATCAATTCGTATTGTTGTTCTGCATTCAAGGGAATCAAACCCTTAGCATTCTTCATATATTCTATACTAGCCGGATTTACTTTCATTCCTCCGTTTTGAAAGAATGGCCATGCAATACATAATACTCTTCCATTGCGCAATCCTTTTTTTTGCATTCTTGCTCGGTATTCGGCAAACGATTCTAAAAACGCGTTTGCAAATGCATAGTCACTTTGACCCATGGACGGTATGTGCGCAGCAATAGATGAGTACATAATAAAGAAATCCAACGGATGCTCAGCAAAAACTTCATCAATATTCTGGACAGCTTGGAGCTTTCCACTCAATAACTCTTTTGCATGCGTCATATCCTTGTTTTTTAATAAACTATCATTGATACTTCCATTGCATACAAAGATACCATTAAGTATTATTTTCTTTCGTTGCAGCTCTTGTTCCATTTGCATAACTTGTTCTCTATTAGCCGTATTGCAAACATAGTATTCTATTCCATCTGGAATATCTCTCAAAGAACGTCTGCCACACCATATAACATGACCACCTTCGTTTTGAATAAACTCACTTAAAGTCCTGCCGAGAGCCCCTGCTCCACCACTAATCAAGTAATATCCATTATTCTGTATAATACTAGTATGATTCTTTAGAGCTAAGGATTTATAAGATTTTATATAACGCCTTCCACTATAATATTGAACGTGTTGTGAAACAACCTCTCCAAGTTCTTCTTTCACGATTTCGATATATCTTTTTTGAGAATCACTATCAATTGCTATAGACTTTCCCTTCAGCCTAACTGCCTCTTCCTTCAAGGATGTAAAAATCGCATATACAGCAGACTGTGAAGCTATAGTTTCCTCTTTGTCAAGTGAATATACATGAATAAACGGCATATCTTTTGAAAGCATTGACTTTAAAACTTGTTTGCCAATGTTCAAAACCGATAGACCGATTTCTTCCGGTCTTTCATCCGTTCTCTCATCCAATGCCCAAAGATGAAGTATTGCATCTAAATCTATACGACCTTGTGTTATTTCATTAAAAAGCTGTTCGTAATCTGCTTCTCGTACGGGATTTACATAATATTCCCACTCAGATTCTTTCATATAATAATCGGCCTTGTATACATAGATACATTCTGCTCCAGCAAACGCAGTTTCAAACTCATTTCTTTTTTTTGAATCGCAGAAAATTAAGATTTTTCTTAACTCGTTTCTCTCTTTATAACTCCTAATAATGGATTGTTCTATCCATTGTTCTGAATAAAACTTTACATCAGATATCAGCTGCTTCAACTGATATGCCGCATCCTTTGGGGTTAGTTCTCCACTATGGACCTTTTCAAGAATCATTTGTTTTCTATTCATCTTATATGATACCTTTCGCACTTTATAGCATATTTTCAACATCCGCAACAGTAAGTTCGTTATTTTTTAGTCTAGTTAGTACATTCACTATCCAATCTTCTTGATTGCTTTGTTCTAAAGTATCTGTCCGGACAGATTTTGAAACTAATCCATTGATTGATAATAACATTCTGTTCGTTGCATCTGTTACTTTAATGTCCCATTTTCCAGATTCTTCATTTTTCCTTCCATATACAGTTACTTTTCTAGGTAATGAATCAAATATGTTCATTTCCCTTATTTCGAATGGAACATGTAGATAGGAATCGTTATCTCGCGATATTACCGCTTGTAATACCCCATCCATAACGGCCGGATGTAAAACAAAGGAATCCATAGTATTATCTAGTTCCTCACTAAGTTCTACCTGAGCCATGATTTCTGACTTGTTATATCTCAGTTCCTTGACACTCTGGAATGATTTTCCTATAAATAACCCTTTCTTACTAAGCTGTTCATAAAATACATCCGTTGTAATCGAATACATTAATTCTTTGATTCCATCGTCTAAATTGCTATAGGTTATTGTATGGCTTGTTAAAATCATTCCTTGTACATGATGTTGTATCTTTGTTCCATCCCACGAATCTATTGTAAAGTTGTTATCTTCCAAAATATTTACCCGCACTTCAATTTCTCTGTCCTCTATTCTAAGTGGAGAAATGTAGCAAAGATTACTTATCCCTTTAACAATAATTCCTTTTTCTTTAGCGGCCTTTATTACATAATTTAAATATGCAACTCCTGGCATTATTTTTTGATCATTTACTATATGATTCGATATAAAAAAGTCATCTTTACATACAACATCTTCTTGTCTTTTCGGAATCAGTTCAACCCAGTATGACTTCTCGTCGAAAGCATAGCCTGGTAGAGATATTCTATACGCACCATCATAAAGTGCCGAAATCTGCTCGCCACTTATTTTATTGCCTTCTATCCAGAGTCTTGCTATCTGATTCAAGTCGTTCTCATTTCTGATTTCTTCTCTAGTAAGTAAATCATCCTCTGTCGATTTCTTAAAGAGATATCCTTCCATCGAATCATTCAATACCCCTTTAAGTTTTTCTATTAATCCAGGAATTCCGTCTACACAAAATGCAAGTCTTACATTCAGCTGTTCCCGACCTATCATCAAAGAATATGAGATATCACGTAGCCATGTCTCGTTTTCCCTCTGCCCTTTTGACAGAGGCGATTTCAAATACTCAAGTAAGTCTTTTATATATTGCTTCAAACTCTCTTCTTTCTTTGCAGAAAGAATTATTAGTCGCTCTGCTTTTTCCACAGATTTTATCTTTGGATATTTATATTCTTCTAAAACCACATGAGCATATGCTCCTCCTGCACCAAAGGAGCTAACACCAGCTATCCTTGAACCATTAACAGGTTGCCATTTTATCAATTCGTTATGAATACATAGATTACTTCCCTCCAAATTGATGTACGGATTTAACTTATTCAATAATGGCATTGCAGGTAGCTCCTCATTTCTCATTGAAAGCAATACCTTAATTACACCTGCAAGTCCTGCAGCACCTTCTGTATGACCTATACTTGCTTTAGCTGAGCCTACATAACATGTTTGATTTTTACCATGTGTTTCTTGGAACGCTTTTTTTAATGCATTTACTTCAATTGGATCTCCCAACCTTGTTCCTGTTCCATGTGCTTCTATATAACTGATATCCTCTCCGCTGATTCCTGCAGATTTCCAAGCTGCTTTTATTACCTTAGCTTCCTGCATCATATCTGGAGCCGTTACCGATGTTGTCATCCCCCCATGATTTATGGCTGAACCTTTAATAACTCCATAAATATTATCATTATCGTTAACAGCCTTTTCGAGTGGTTTCAATAAAAGAACTGCTATGCCTTCTCCAGGAATATATCCGTCCGCTTCATCAGAGAAAGTATGACATCTTCCAGTTTTTGATAAAGCACCAATACTGCAAAAGTATCGATAGTGCCAAGAATCCAATAATAGATTCGCACCTCCAACAAACGCCATATCACACTCATTATCTAACAACCCTTGACAAGCCATATGCAATGCAACCAACGATGAAGAACAAGCTGTATCTATATTCACGCTTGGTCCATTTAAGTCCAAACAATATGAAGTCCTATTAGCAAGCATTGTCATCGCATTCCCTGTCAAATCGTGTGGTGTTACAGCAAGCCTGTTACGATCCATTTTCTGCTGATAATCGTGAAAGCAACACCCAACATACATACCCGTGTTACTTCCTTTCAGTGTACCTGCATAGCCTGCATCTTCTGCTGCATGATACGTATGCTGAAGCAAAAGTCGTATCTGTGGATCCATAACCTCAGCTTCTCTTCTTGAGATATTAAAGAATGATGCATCGAATTTATCAACATCCTCTATGAATCCACCCCACTTTGTATACATCTTATCATCCCCATGGGACTCTGAATCGTAGTAATCCCTATAATCGAAATGATCTATCGGAATCTCTTTTATGCAATCCCGCTTTTCTGCTAAGGCTTTCCAATATTGTTCAACCGATTTTGCTCCAGCAAAGCTTGCGGACATTCCAATAATTGCAATATCTCTACATGTAGTATTTGTTTTACTACTATTTGTAGAAACGAAACGTTCAGCATTTACAATCTTTTTACAAATGAAATCTTTTATATAACACGCAATGTTACCATCTTCAGCCAATATGCTGATATCCATAGAGAGGATTTCATCTGTCAAGCTATTTTTTTTACAAATACAGTAGCAATTATCCGATAGATTCTTTCTGATAATTACTTTCTTGATCATATACGGGATATAACTTTCTTTAACATTCTCAAGAAATGCATACAAGCCACATATCATTGCTCCATCTAATACTGCCGGATTGAGCTTATACAATCCCTTCAGTGCTGGATGAATCGAAATACGTCCCAAAGCAATATCGCTATCGATCCAGATTTTTTCTAGTGATTGCATCTCTTTTTTATATCCAACATCATAGCACCACTTATGCTTGTATACGTATTCGCCATCTACTTCCCTTCCATTTCTTTGCAATTTCTCACATGGTTCATGTTCTAACAAATGATTGCTTAGCTCTTTGTGAAAAGTTGCCGTGGCTACAGTACACAAATGAGTATCATTCTCACAGGTTTCTGTAAAAGAGATTCCTTCATTTTTATGTTTCTGTAGGACTTTGTATGATATTAAATCGTTTTGTTCGACTGTAACCGCCTCATGGAACATAATATTCTGAAATTCTCCATTGAATAGGACCTGGTTTTGTAAGCTTTCTGCAAAATGGCTAATATAAGTCACCCCAAGAATCACAGGCTTTCCAAAGACAGTATGCCCTTGGGCATAAGGCAAATTCGCATTAATCCTAAATGTACTCATATCGATTTTTTCTCTAGCTTTCGCTTCACACCCCAGAGTCCGCTTAGAACATCCACTCACTCGACTTATCTCTTGAGCATAGTTTTCCTGTAAATACTTCGACAAAGCAGCCAGATTTGTATATTCGAAAAAAGTAATAGGCGTGATATCAATACCAAGTATTTCATTGATTTCGTTAGCCAATTCTGTATTAGTTAATGAGTCCAATCCATATTCTGATAACTCTTTGTTTAATAGTATTTTTTCAACATCCAGTCGAATCACTTTGCTTAAACATCTTCTTAACACATCATTGAGTTGATTATGTATGTCAACATCTTCAACTTCCTTATCAGATGAGTCGTTTTCAGCAATTGATATTTTCTTTGCTGTTTCTAGTGTATCCATTTGTTTTTGAGGGCGGAACATATTATCGTTTTCCATTTTTGCTGCATAGAAAACCCCTCTTAAATCACCACTACACAATAGGAATTGAAGCCCTTGTTCTGTAGACAACGGTATAATTCCATTTTTACAACGTAATAATTCGAGGTCTGCCTTTCTAAGCTGCATACCTCCATTTTCCCATAATCCCCAATTTATCGAGATTGTTTTTCCTTTCCTCAATCCTTCATCTACAAGGCTATTACGATAAGTAGCAAACGCATTTAGATAAGCATTTGCATAACAATAGTCGGATTGTCCAGCATTCCCTAAAATCGTAGAAATCGACGAAAACAGCACAACAAAATCAAGATCTTCTTCCTTTAAATATAAATCTAAATTCTGAATTCCTTGTATCTTTGTATTTATTACTTGAATCGCATCCATATACTGCTTATTTACTATATAAGCATCATTAACTATTCCTGCTGCATGAAATACGCCCTTGACGCTACCGAATCTACGGTGAATATCATTCACAACTTCTCTCACTTGTGCTCCGTCAGAAATATCTGCTTGAATTACAGATACTTTATCTTCATCATATGAATTTAACGAATCTGCCATCATTTTGTTTGTTTTATTCTTGCCTATCAACACAAGTTTTGCTTCAGGGTACATTTTTCGAAGTCGCTCCGCCAATGCAATTCCTATACGTCCTGTACCTCCTGTAATCATATAGCAACCATTAGGGTCTTGGACTAGTTCTTCTCCGTGATTATTGCCGATTTTATCATAGTTTTCTATCACCCTCTTACCGTGTTGATAAATAACGTATTGATAATCACAGGCGAATAACTCCTGTTCGATTTCTCTAATATAAGTGTTATCATCATCCAATTCCAATACCTTAAAAAACGATTTCGCAGACTCGTTTCTAAAACAGTTTGCAAATCCTCTGACTGCTTCATTAATGCAGCAATTATCACCCCTGCCTCTTCTGTATACGTACAATATATTTTTTTTTCGTTTCGACTGAATACAAGCTTTCGAAATCTCTAAAAGCAATGAATAACTGTCAACATCATTATTGGCGAAAATGATAACTGCATCTGTGTTGCAGACTTTCTCCTCTATCGATTCACCATCATCTCCAATTATGTCTGTCACTATCTCGCTTTGATATTTGTTGCTGATATCATTTACTATATTTAGAAACATCGATTCATTACTTATAATCAACAGCTTTTTCTCATAATGATCATGCTCTAAGGAAGGGCTGTCAGCTTCTACGTATTTATTCTTATAAATGGTCAATGAATCGAATTCTTCTCTATCTTTAGTATTCAACTTCTGTACTCGAAGAGTGTATCCCAATAATTGTGTTACTATCTCTCCTGTGCAATCCGTTATATCAATATCAAACTCCTTTGTTATAACATGCTCCGTTTCTGAAGTGTGTACAAGTCTTGCATAACCATACAAATCTTTATCTTTTGGAATGCAATATACGTTACATTTTTTAATCCCAACAGGTATAAAGCGCATCGCTTCTTTTTGGTCTACTAAACTAGCTATCACAGACTGCATTCCGCCTTCAAGCAAACGAATCAACCGAATATTATCATCGTATTCTTCCCACGAATCTAACGATACACGAATCTTTGACAGATATTCATTCTTATTATAATTAATTGATTCAACTGGTTGATAAATAGCACCATAGGAGAAACCAAAATTTCGGAAAGCATCATAGATTTGGTTTCTTGTAAGCGCATTTTTGCAAGATTCAAGAATATTATTTATGTTAATTCTAGGGATCCGGGTAGGCTCTATATTTTTTTTAGATTTTCCACGAGCATGTAATACTTTTTTACCGTTACATTCACTCAATATTTCATAGTGACACCATTCTCCGTCGGATTCTATTTCAACAGTTAATAACTCCTCTTCATATACTGGTTTAGCTTTAATCCATTCGTTTTCTTCTAATACTAGTGGATATAAACTCTCATCCATGCTGCTCTGAATTCCCATCCCAATAAACATAGCTCCAGGGAAAAGAGACGTTCCATCGATTACATGTTCCTTAATATATGGAATATCCGGACTAATGATAAATTCTTTTTTCTTCGATATATCAAGCGCCTTAATTCTTTTTGTATAACTCATATCCGAATAGTTATAGATAGAATCCAAGCGATATTCATCTCTAGAAAATTCATAAGTCGGCAAACTGAGTTTTTGGTATTCTTGATTGTTGATTTCCTCCCACTTAATATCTGCTCCGCTTACCCATAGTTGAGCTATTTTTTCGATTTTGTTATCATACAGGAAACGTAAATATTCATTACCTTCTTTACCCTCCAAAAGCAAATCTAAGATTTTGCTTTCATCATTCATGCCAGCATAAACACCCTTTTTCAATTCTCCCTGTAGATACGCTGACATTTTCTCTAATAACTGACTCTTACTCTGGGCTATAAACGCAACTCGGCATCGACAATTCCTTCTTCCACCTTGTAGTACACCTGCGATATCAGCAAAGGTATCCTCTCCATTGGTAATTCGTTCTTCCTGAATATAATCAGCCATTTTCTTAACGTATCGATGCAACCCTTCTTCTGTTTCGTTTGAAATCGGGAATAAAAACTGATCTCCACTAATACTCTTTTTCTTTCCTTTAGGCTCATCAAATGCTTCCATAATTATATGTGCATTCGTTCCCCCGAATCCAAACGAGCTAACACCTGCAATCCACTTTCTCTTACCTGTCTCGTCGATTATTCCTTCCCATTTCTGATTTTCTTGCGGTATATAGAATGGGCTATTCTGAGTTTCGATGTATGGATTTACTTCTTTCATTCCTGCAATCTTGGGAATCATCTTATACTTCATCTGAAGAATTACTTTCAAGACACTCGCTATACCAGCTGCCGCTTCAAGATGACCGATATTCGCTTTTACACTGCCCAACGCACAATACTGCTCTTTTCTTTGAATATTTTGGTCTTGATACATACTATCGAATGCATCTTTCAAAGCATTCACTTCAATAGGATCTCCTAGTTTCGTTCCAGTTCCATGCGTTTCTATGAAAGTAATCTGATCAGCTTGTATACCACATCTTTCATAAAGATTCTTAATTAGAGCAGTCTGCATTAAAGGATTAGGAGCAGTAAAGGAATTTGTCATTCCATCATGATTAACTGCACTCCCTTTAATTATAGCATATATATGATTTCCATCATCGCAGGCCTTTCTATAAGGTTTCAGAAGAAGTACTCCACATCCCTCACCTCTCACATATCCATTTGCACGAGAATCGAACGCCATGCATCTACCATCAGGGCTCAACATCCCATTTTGCTTCAATGCGTAATGCATAAATGGATTCAATAATACGTTTACCCCTCCAGCTATTGCCATGCTACACTCTCCACGTTGTAATGCATTAACCGCATGGTTAATTGCAACCAACGAACTTGAGCAAGCAGTGTTTATGGTTTCGCTTTCTCCGTGAAAATCCAGCAAATATGATACTCTGTTAGCAATTCCACATTGTATATTCCCTGAGATAGTAAAGATATCTGCTTGATCTATATTTCTTGATAAACGATTATAATAATCCGATTCTACAGTCCCAACATAAACAGCAATATCCGCACCCGCCAAAGATTCGGGATTGTATCCTGCATCCTCAATGGTTTTCCAAGATGTTTCAAGAAATAATCGCTGTTGCGGATCCATTTGCGCCGCTTCTCTAGGTGATATGTGAAAGAACGATGCATCGAAAGACCATATATCATTCATAAATGCACCATAGTCTGGATATTCCTTATCATATTGCTTATATTCGAGACAATCCCATCGATCCCTAGGAATACTATCAACAACACATTTTCCTTCTTTAATAATATTCCAATATTCTTCTGCATTATCAGCCTGTGGCATTTTCAAGCCTATACCAATTATTGCAATATCGTTATCATCTACACCGTTGTGTTGTTTTTCTTTCACAATTTGATTTGAATCCATAGATAGTTGTATCATATCGGAGGATACTTCTGCTATTCTATCACCCGTTTTCGTCTCATCACTATCCATATCTACATTATTAGAAAGATAATTGTATATTTCTGCTATTGTTTTATATCTATAACAGATTGCAGGTGTAATCTTAACATGAAGTTCCTCGTTTATTTTTGTACATAATACCGTATAGCGCACAGAATTAAATCCATACATACTAAGCGGCGTATTTATACTTATGGCATCTGCTGGACTTTTTATCACCTCCGCAACAATGCTACGTATCTTTTCCTTTATGTCTAAGGCTTTGGTATCTATGATATTCGATTCATGGGTATTTATTCCCTCATTTATTGTTATAGTCCCTTCTTTACCTTTTGAATTACTTGCAAGATACTTAGCTAGTTCGTTAATGGTTTTATATTTGTAGCAAATTGCAGGTGTTACATTAACACCAAGCAACTTATTGATTCTCATACTAAACACTGTATAGCGAACAGAATTAAATCCCTGATGACCAAGATTCATATCTCCGCTTATGGACGATACATCTTTTTTAAGGACTTCTGCTGCCACTTTTTTTATCACATCAATATATCCTTCTTTATTTAGAGTTGTTCCTTCCAACTCTTGATTATCATTCTCACAATCCATACATCTCTCTTTTGGCTGCAACACTTCTTTCGGTTCAATAATGTTAGCATATTTCTCGATGATTGCAGGAACTGGTAAAGATATAAGAAACTTTCTATTTATTTTTTTATTAGCAGTTAACGGATAATCTCTTAGTCGAATGAATTCGCAAGGAATCATATAATGGGGAAGAAACTCTCGTAGTTTTTTTTCATCCTCTTCTCGATTACGTTCATTATCCGACTGAATAAACGCATACAAAGCATCTTGATTCAAATCATCCTTTCGTATTACTACAATCGCTTTCTCTAAGTTCAGCTTTTCTTGCATGACTCTCTCGATTTCTTCCAGTTCAATACGAAAACCATGATATTTTACCTGATTATCTATACGTCCTAAGTATATTACTTCACCTTCTTCATTTATTTCTGCCAAATCACCTGTTCTGTAAATCTTATCTCCCTTTTTCAAAGGATTCTCAATAAATTTTTCTGTAGTCAATTGCTCCCTTCGATAATAGCCATTCGCAACACCATATCCACCAATATAGAGTTCTCCTGATTGTGAACCCTGCACCTCCTGCATATTCTTGTCTAAAACCCAAACTTGCGTATTATCTATCGGTTTACCGATATTAATACAATTTTTATCTGTTATATGCTTAATTGTTGACCATATAGTTGTTTCGGTTGGTCCATACATATTCCATAACTCATTACATTGTTTTAATAGTTTGTCTGCAAGTTCTATCGCAAGACTTTCTCCTCCACATAATATCTTTATTGGTAGTTTCTTCTCCCATCCCGCAAGTATGAGCATATTCCATGTTGCTGGCGTTGCCTGAATGACTGTTACATTGGAAGACTCAATCATCTCTCGCAACATAATTCCATCATTAGTTATTTCACTAGGTACAATATTTGTAACACCACCACATATAAGTGGAAGATATAACTCCAATCCTGATATATCAAAACAAACCGTGGTCACGGAAAGAAGGATATCATCTTCTGTAAATCCTGGTTCTTTCTGCATTGATAACAGAAAATTGGAAAGTCCTAAATGGTTTATTACTACACCTTTAGGCTTTCCGGTAGAGCCTGAAGTATATAAAATATAGACTGGATCTTTTTCCTTTAGTTTTTCTGGTTCCGGTACTAACTCTTCTGTCTTGATACTTTCATCTATATAAACTGTTTCGAAAGCTGTTTCCATCCATTGAATAGACATTTTCGTTTCTGTAACAAAAAAAGATATTTGAGCATCTTCTGCCATAAAATCTAATCGTTCAAGCGGATATGTAGAATCCATCGGAATATATATTGCCCCTAACTTCTGCAATGCTACAAAACTAATTAATACTTCATGATTTCTCGGAAGAAGTACACCTACATTCATTCCTTTACGAATTCCCTTATGGTAAAACAAAGCAGCACGTTCATCAATTCTATCTCCTAACTCATGATATGTTATCTGTGTTTCACCTGCTATTATGGCCACTTTATCTTTCTGTTTATTAATCTGTTCACGAATAAGCTGATATACTGTTTTGAATTCATTCATTTCATATGTATTTTTTGTGTTCGTTATTTCTCCCTCCAAATTCTTCATCCTTTTTAAAATGCGTTCTGCGAATTTTCTTGTGTCTTCATTACTACATTTATAATCAACTGTACCTAACTCTTCATTTATAAAATAATTTATTTTACTTGCGGTGTTATCTACTGACGTATTCGAAACATATACAGTAATATATGGTACTATATGACTATTATTTATTGATTTATAACGAGCAAAAATATCTTTTAGATATGAACCATGTTCCTGAATTTCTTGAAGTTCTGACTTCACATTCAATGCCAAATATTCTGGCGCATCAAATTTAAGACAACATGGTACTACTTCTTCAAAGAAAGGATATCCTTTAAACGAAGTATCACAATACCCTATATACTGAGTTGTGGTTATTCCACAGGCGTATAATTCTGCAGCGATAGCCAGAACTAATTTCTCGTTCAAGGACAATTTATGAAAATCACTGCATATATTGTTTACATTAATCATAGTATTATCGTAATGCAATAATTCGTTCCAAATACTGTAATCCATACAATATTTTTCGTATTTCTGCACCCAATAAGATTCTTTTTTCGCCAATGCGGCAATACGCTCTTGTACGTTAATATATTTTTCTTGGTTTATCTCTAAAGAAAAAATAGTATTCTCTTCTGAAAATACTTCATTTATCGCTACTTCCTTACCTTCTAAATCACATAATTCCTTTATCTCTAAAACTCCATCTTTCGTATTTACGAACAAAGCATTTTCTTGCCTTATTGCATATGAAGGATGATGTTGCAGATCCTTTCTTTCAGAAGTTCTGATTTCCTTAACTATATAAATATTTCCTTTATAAGCTATTTTGGGAGTTGCTAACGTGTTATCATATTCACCAAAATCTAAAGAATTAACGAATCTTATTATCGCTTCACTCGTTTCATTCCAATTAATTAGAGATGCCTGTTTCGGCTTTTTCCATTTTCCGTAGTATGTTCTTTCGAACTCGTTCTGTGAATGCTCCACTAAGTCTCCCGATATGATTGCATCTATTAACTCACAAAATCCTTTTACTGCCGCCTGATAGCATTTAATATTTAATGATACTGCTGTTTCATCATCATCTATGTCGATTTCTTTCTGAACAAGAATATTTCCTGCGTCCAGCTTTTCTTCCATTATATGCCATGTTATTCCATGCTTTTTTTCTCCATTCATTATCGCCCATGATGTCGCATGGATTCCCGCATAAGTTGGAAGCAATGCATCATGATAGTTTATAGCTGCCTTCTTTGGTTTTGTAATAATTTCCCTTGGTAATATATCAAGATATACAATACTGAAAAGATAATCGAACTCCATCTTTCCAACTTCCATGATTTCTGTTTCTGGAATTATAAGAATTCTATTATTTTCACTCCATAGTTCTACTTCGAAATCGGATGTAACTATTCCCAGTATCTTAAATCCGTTATCTAGTAAATATTCACCACAAGGGATAATTAAAGAACCATTTCCAATAATTACTACATCGTGTTTTCTATTTTCCATTGCGCTTCTTCCTTATAGTACATCCTTAAGTGTCAATCCAATCCTCGAAAGAACATCTTCAAGGATTTCGTTTGTAATTGGCGTATTTATTAATTCCAATGCACGTTCACGTTTCATTTCTCCATTCCTGACTAAAGCACTAATTTCTGTTTCATGTTGAGAGTATCCAAAATGTATCCGAGCAAGATACTGTGAAACGTAGTTAAATAGACAATTAGTTGAATCTTTTGGCCAACTATTTGAAGGCAAACGGAAATCATAGTGTTCTTTCAAAAATGTAATAATTGCCTGTTCATCGTATTCAATATACTCAAAAGGATTAATCTGATAAATAGAATCGAAATTTTCGTATAAATACATTGCGTGATTGCTCACGATTTCAGCAATTTTTTCATATTCAGGTTTCTGAATCAATGCTTCAATTGTGTTTCTGTCGGATTCGTCGAAAATCCAATACAATTCAGATGAACGAGAATAAGCTTGCCCTTTTGTATATCCGCCTAATAACATTTTTATATCATACTTCTGAGCTATTTCTCTTAAATAAATATCTATCATTTCATGACATATTCGACAATAATATATGGGCTTTTTCGTTAATAACAGTTCCTTAAAAATATTCCTGAGTTCATTTGAACGGAAAGATATGAAGTCAATATTCAACTTTTCAACTGCACTATGAATGTTATGAAACATTTCAGGTACACAAAAACCATTATCAACAAATACTGCAAGCGGATTCAATCCAAGTACCGCTTTAGCAACATGCAAACACATAATACTGTCTTTACCGCCTGAAACAGCTACCATGCAATCATATTTCCCATGAGATTCCTGTAACTGTGAAGATATTATTTTCTTTAATTCATTGATACCGTATACTTCGTTTTCTGCCATTGAATGAGAAACTTTAGCTTCTTGACAGCAATTACATACTCCATAACTATCAAATATAATATGTCCATCTGTTTCTGGCATAATACATTTCTGACATCTACATTTTTTCATTTTTCACTTGCGAAAAGCATTGATTAGTTAGTGAACTTCTTTCTTTGCCTTTCTTTTCTCCTTTTAGTTTTTATCGATAATTAAGCCCACATATTTAGGGGCAGTCCTAACATTGACATTTCGTATTCTCTTGTTCCTATCTCATATCTATCATCCATCGTGCCACAATCAAAGGTGTAACATTTCCTATACTAATTCAGATATTCACATTCTTTTCGATATCAAAGATAGATATTTTGCAGTCTCTTTCATAATATAACGATTTATATCGACCACCTTTCTGTTATTCAACAATGAGTATTCGGTGCTTTTCACCCAGTCGTTAAATGCTCCAAGCGACTTTCCACACTGTATCTGATAATCAATTTTTCTTTCCTGTATTCCTTCTATTGCGAACTTCGTACTGTTTCTAAAATACCATTGTATTACCACAAGTAACTGAAACTTCTTATCTACAATCAACCTTTGATAATCCTTTTCACTATTGGCTTTATAATATGTTTTCTCTTCCTCGAGAATATTTTCTAATTTTGTTTTATAAATCGAGCATTCTAATTGCTCCTTTACCTCTTCTTCTATGTCTTCAATAGAATCATGGTGCTTATAAATGTCATATAGTTTATTGGCTCTTCCAGTAAAAAATGTACCCTTTTTTACTACCTGTACTTGCGACCCATACTCCAACATATCACCAGCAGGTGCATAGTCTGTATCTTGTACTTCCAAACCACATAACATATTCTTAACAATCCTGCTAGTACCTGCCTCTAATGTACACTGATTTATTGAACCGGTCATTATGAAATCAGCATCTAGCGCAAACATCATCGCAGCCCCTTGTGGTGTACCAATCCCACCAGCTGCCCCAACATGTATAATTTTTCGATAAGAATACTCCTTGCTAATGTTTTCTCGCATTCTTTGTATGACAGGCAACAATACCATGCTATTGCCTCTATCTGTATGTCCACCTGAGTCAGCCTCAACACATATATCATCTGCAACCGAAGTACTTCGAAGTAATATTGCCTGTTGATCTGATATTTCGTTATGTTGGAGAAGATCCGAAATAATATTATCTGGTGCAGGTTTCATGAAAATCTCAGCAACTTCTGGCCTTGATACTTTTGCGATAATATGGTTTTTCCTTACAACTTTTCCATTTATTTCACTCAATCCCATAGCAATATAGCGTATAAGAGATTTTGTCAAATATATGTAACCAGAAGCTTCAATAACTCTAACTTTCTTTTCCAACAGGAAATCAATTAGCCTTTCCTCTTTCCCGCTATTGGTTAAATCTGATACAATGTTAACACCAAATATTTTTTCGCCTACACATTCTTGTATTAAGCAAATATCTTTTTGAATTTGTTCAAACGAAACCCCTCCTGTTCCATAAAACCCCAAGATATTCGAGTTGCTCAAATTGATTATCATTTCTTTTGAAGAAATTGCCTTATACATTCCACCGATTATGCAATTAAAAACAAGACCATACCGTTCTCTAAAAGTTGCTTTACCCAAATCTTCTACAGTTATATCATTTCTGTTCGTTTTCTCTTTTTGTTTTACGACATAATCACTTTGAATAGATTTAATCATATTCAATAATATATGAGTGTTCCCTATCTCAACAAAGTGTTTCACCCCGTTATCCAAAAGATATTTTATCGTCTCCGCCCATCTCACAGACGAATTTATCTGTTCAATCAAGAACTCTTCTGTGCGATTCCAATCGTATTCATTGGCATTTATATTAGCGATTACTGGTATCCGACCTTTTTGAAACTCACAATTTCTCGCCACCACTGCAAACTCCTCTTTAGGACGTGTCATATATGGAGAATGAAAAGCTCCGCTTACATTCAATATACTGTACCTTATACCTAAATCTTGAAACACTTCCCTTCCTCGCATAATATCTTCTTCTTTTCCCGACACAATAAATTGTTTTTCTGTGTTAAAATTGCCTATATAAAGATTCAAATCAGAATGTTCTTTTAAAACCGTCCGCAGTTCATGCTCCGGCATACCTATTACTGCAGCCATAGCTCCCCCACTAACTTTCCCCATTAGCTCCCCTCTTTTTTTTACTAACTTTAGGCCAGTTTCAAAGTCAAAAACATTCGCAGCAAACAAAGCATTATACTCTCCAAGACTGTGTCCTGCGACATAATCCGGCTCTATTCCGGTTTGTTTAATATATTCAAGATATGCAAGGCAGTTTACTACATAAATTGCCACTTGTGTGTATGCAGTAAAATTTAATCGATTATCCGGATTTTCTAGGCATAACTCTTTAATAGAATAACCTAAAACCTGATCAGCAATTGATACATATTCAGGATATTTTTCGAAAAGTTCCTTACCCATCCCCTTTTTTTGTACACCCTGTCCAGGGAAAACAAATGCAATCATTTTTTTCACTCCTTATATTTTTCATATTTTGACATTACATTTATACTTATTATGTTACTTAAACTGAAATAGATTTTTTTGGTTTTTCCTCATTCTAAATTCGACAAACTGTTTTTCGTCGAAACCGAAATATATATTATTGTGTTTGATATACTCCATAGAACATCCTGGCAAAGCACCATATGTATGAGCAGGATATATCTTTATATGCTCATCTATTCTTTTCTTTAATTTTTGAACACTTTGATACATACTTTTTACTGAACCACCTAATCCTGTACATATACCGCAACCTTCTATGAAAACAGTATCTCCTGTAAACAATTCGCTCTCAACCAGAAAGCAAGTACTTCCTGCTGTATGCCCGGGTGTTAAAAGACATGATATTCTTGTATCTCCAACGTTCAAAACATCTTCATCTTCGAATAATTGCAGGTTGTTACAATCATAAAAGTAATAATCTGCTTCCATCTTGGAAATATATACATCGCAATTGTATAATGCAACAAGGTCATTTACTCTTCTGATATGATCTTCATGACTATGTGTAAGAAGAACTTTATCGAGAGATATATTCCACCTTGATATCGCATCTGTAATCTCGCAAAGATCACATGCTGGATCGATAATTGCAGCTGAGCTACTTAATTTATTGACAATGATATATACATTGTTCTTTGTAAAACTTTGATCTTTTAAAATTATTAGATTATGTGTTCTTTGACTCATACCGGTCCTCGCTTTATCATAAAAATTTCAGCCTATGCAATACATCAAACGGCTATTATGTCATTTTTAGAATGGTTCGTTCCCCTCATTATAATTCAATACACCTTAGCCATCTTGATGGTCACTTTACATAGTTCGATATTAAAACTTTCGAAACCTGTTATATCGTTCCTTAGCAATCAGATTGGGGTTTATGCCCTCATACTTCATAAGAAATGAATTGATATTTGTATCTAAATCTTCACATATACTTTCCATATTATTGACGGTAACTGGCGTTTTCTCGAATATTATCCTATCAATGATATTCAACTCATATAAATCTTTCGCACGCATGTTCATTTTGCTAGCCGCTTCTGCAGCCCTAGAATTATCCTTCCAAATAATGCTAGAATAACTTTCAGGTGTAAGAATAGAATAGACTGCATTCTCGAGCATCCACACTTCATTACCTATTCCCAATGCCAGCGCACCGCCACTCCCCCCCTCTCCAATGATTATTGATAAAGTTGGCGTTTTTAACGTTCCTAACTTTTTGAGAACATTTGCAATAGCAACACCTTGACCGTTTATTTCAGATTGTTTTCTACAATCTGCCCCAATGGTGTCTATAAAGAAAATTATAGGCCTTCCAAACTTTTCAGCCTGTTCCGCAAGTCTGATTACTTTTCTATATCCTGCTGGTAATGCCATCCCGAAATTTCGGTATATAGCATCTTGAATGTTCTTTTTTCCTTTTTGATTTCCGATTATTGTAACTGGCATGCCATGAAATAATCCAATCCCTCCAATAATTGCATGATCTTCTCCTCCGATTCGATCACCATATAACTCAAAATAATTATCGAATAGCTTATCAATGTAATTCCTACAGGTAGGTCTATCAAGACTTCTAGCAATTTCAACTGTTTCCCATGCAGTTCGGTTTTTTACAACATCAAATACACGTTTATTCTTATTCGGTTTTACTAATGCTACTTTATTTCGCAATGTAAAGAGCTTTGGTTTCCTCCTCTGTCGTCTGTGCATATCTAACAAAGTAATTAATTTATCTCTGAGTTCCTGTCTTGTTACTACATCATCAATGTATCCGTGATTTTTTTGGAACTCTGCTGTTTGGAAATCATCAGGTAGTTTTTCGCCTGTATTTTGTTCAACAACTCTAGCACCTGCAAAGCCAATCATAGCGCCTTTCTCTGCCAGAATAATATCTCCTAACATTGCAAAACTAGCTGTCACACCACCCATAGTTGGATTGGTAAGAACAGATATGTATAATCCCCCTGCATCATCAAACACTTTTACAGCATTTGCCGTCTTTTCCATCTGCATTAAAGAAATCATACCTTCCTGCATTCGAGCTCCACCTGAACAACAGAATAGGATAACAGGTATTTTTCCCCTCGTAGCCACTTCGAATAGTCTTGTCACTCGTTCTCCTACGATATATCCCATGCTGCCCATTAGAAATCTACCATCCATTACTCCAATCGCAACGTGATGGCCTCCAATTGTCATCTCTCCCGTAGTAATAGCTTCACCTAAATTATATTTAGTCGAGATTTCGCGTATCTTTTCCGTATATCCTACATCTTTTACCTGTTCCGGATATTTAATATCATAATGATATTCACGAAAAGACCCTTCATCTGCCAGACTCTCTATTCTTCTATATGCATGTACACGAAGGTAATTACCGCACTTAGGACAAATTGAATAGTTTGCCTGTACTACACTTTTTTCAAATGTTGATTTACACTTCTTACATGTCCTATATTCTATTTTCTCCATCTTTCCCTCCTTGATTATCGTGGAATTATTTAGTAATCATTATTCACACTTTGGACATATTTGCCCATTTCTAGGTGTTAAATATAAAACCACTAGTTGTCAATATTATTGATATTTTCCTATGTTGACCAATTCTTTATAATAGCAGACACTTTATCTCCGAATCGATAATTCGATTCCCTACTAGTATTAAGTTACTTAACCCTCTACTATTCTCTTCTAAAGTTATTTTTCAATTCGCATTTTCTATCTAAGATATGATTCCCTCGGAGATATATTTGCCATAATACAAAAATGAACGATGAAAATCATATTTTACTATTTTATTGGATAGTTGTTGTTTACTTCTCTCGCCAATCCGATGTTGGTGTCTTCCTTTTGTGATATTCATGAGAGAATTCATAGTATATTCTCGTCCGTTTCATGTTTGCATCACTATGTTTCTTTGATCAGTCATTTCTTAACTTACATAATCAAACCTTCATACGCGAACAAATCCTTTCCGCAATGATTACTTGAATCCTTTATCCTAAACAACTCTCGCAAAACAAATACTGCATCCATCATTATTTCTTATCATCTCTGCAATTATTCATTACATTATCCAATAGCGGTTTCTTCATAAGGCGTAGTGAGCGCTTAGCCTCTTCAACATAAAGCGAAACATCCTCGGTTTCAACAACATTATTTAAAAACACAACCGTTTTCTGCCACGGAAATCCAGACAAACATAAGATTCCTTTCCAATAAATCACTTTGTTATCCCTATACTTATTTATTGTATATATTATCTTATCCGCATAATCCGCTTCAGCAATATTAGTATTGTAGAATGCCATATATCCGATTGCATCTAAAATCTCTGAGATTTTATCTTCATCTTGACTATCTAAAACATTTATCAACACTGGCATCACTTTAATATCCATACGTGCTAAACTTCTTGAAATAAAATCCCTTGCTAACGGAAAACTGATTTTTTTCGATGGTCTGTCTGGCAATTTCTTATGCTGATTGTTTCCTATTTTTCCGATATATTTAATCATCTCCCGTGCAGTTATCTCTCCTCCTCTTTCTAGGGCTGCGCCCATCTCTATCCTAGTGTATAGACTCTTTTCTTTTATCAATTTCTCAAGTATTATTTTCGATAACTCTTCTTCGTTTATATTATAAGAAAGCGAAAGCGCCTTCACTGCTGATGAACGAATACTCGGCACCTTATCATCTAATAGACTAAGTAATTCTTTCTTTCCCTTGCCCGTGAATACACTGATATCATCATTTTCGATATATCCTCTCTTTCTAAGCGTTTCGATATCCGAATTCATTAATTGACCTCCTCGTCATATCTAATACTATATCCCATTTCATTATCTTGAAAACTCATAAACTACCAATATGTCTGAAATTCTTTTGTCTATCTTTCTAGCATCACTAGTACATTCTGCATCATTCATGGTTGTGGATGCGAGAAGAGGACTTTCCGTTTTCTTTTCGAAATGATTGGTAAATGTATACATCTTTATTATTCTTACTACCTGTAACTGCAATATACATAATAAGAAAAAACTTTTTTTAAGTATATCACACTATTACAAACAAATACATATGAAAACACAAAATTTGACAAGAAAACACAGGCATTACAATGCCTGCCAGGCTGTAGACAAAGTCCCGGCACTCGCCGGGATTTTCTACATGTGTGCCGAGCATGGCACTAATCTTGCTGGCGCAAGTCCAGCCACGGATATTTCGTGTTATTGACTCTTATGTTGAATCGCTTGATTTGAAAGAATTGGGATTTACTGAATATAGTGGAACAAACAGAGGACAAGCTCCATATGGGCGCTCCGATTTACTAAAACTGCATATTTATGGATATTTTAATAACATTCGTTCAAGTAGACTTTAGAAGTTGAAGCAAAACGAAACATAGAGCTTATGTGGCTTATTAATGCAATTACACCAGATCATGGAACTATTGCAAGATTCGTGCAGAAAAACAAAGCTGCATTTCATAACACTTTGCAAAATTTAACGCTTATTCTAAAAGGATGGGACTTAATTGACGGAAAGCTCATTGCCATAGATGGGACAAAAATCAAGGCTCAAAACAGTAAGGTTTCCATTTGCTGTCGCACTACTGCTGTATTGGTTAGGGCAATCACTGACATATGCCATATCACCTATCACTTCTGTTCCTTTTATTCCATTTTTCTGTGCTTTTCTATCAATTTCGGTAGTTCCGGACCATCCGTCGCTGCTCCATCTGTTACGCTTATCCATACGATCAGACGTTCTTCTGTCATTGCGAGATGATTTTTATACCCATAAAACGTATTGGATGTTGTTTTATGCCCAAACCGTGTATTTTTATCATCTTTGGACCGGATTTCTTTGATCTGCTCGTCTTCAAGAAGTTCTTTTATCTCCTGATAGAGTTTCTGTATTTTCCCATTTTTGCAGGTTTCTATTCCTTCCACCAGAATCCGGAGCAGTTCCTTCGTATAGGAAATCTCTTCTTCAAGTCCAGCTTCTAGAGATGGTTTCTCCTGAAATTTCTCTGATAATTCAAAATCTGTTTTATAAATTTCTTTCCGGAGTTGTTTACTCATGTTCCGCAAAATCTACGTAGAAGATTTTGCTCGGACAGATGCGGTTGTATGGGTAGAATCTACGATAATGGTCCCCGATTTAATCAGACCTTTGTCCAGTGCCTGTTGAATTGTTTCTTTCAGCATGTCCTCCAGAATATCTTCTGTAATACGCGTTTTTCTGAATTTCGTGAGAAGACTGGAATCTATCATCTTTTCTTCTGGTTCCAGATCAAGGAAAATTTTATATGCCATGTCTGTCTGGGCACTGTTGATCAGGGTTTCATCAGAAAGATCGTACAGCTTTTTTAGGAAAAGCTGTTTAAACATCATTTCCGGTTCCTTCGCCGGACGACCGAAATTTTCACAATACTGCTTACGGAGCATTAGATTTACAAAACTGAAATCTACATTTTCTTTTATTCTGCGTAAAAGATGATCTGCTGGAATGATTACATCGTAAAGCCCATGGTATGGTGACAATGATAATTTTAACTATGAATAATCTTTTAACATGGTAGTTCCTCCTTACTTATGATTTTATTATCTATAAATGAGCAAGTTCTTGATTTTGCATAAAAGAAAGACACCTTAAATTCGATTATGTTGTATAATGAAAGTGACCAAACAAACATTGCAACATTTACGAAAGAAGGTGTCTCTCGCAAATACTATACATCATTCTACATTCATATACAACCAGTTTAAGAAATTAAATTTATGCAAATCTTTTTCGAACAGGGTGAGCCGTCATCTCATGAGCATCCTGATCAGTATTTTTATTTCAGGGCATCATGGAAAGACCACCGACTTTGCGCAAAACAGTTCCTGTCACAGAACTACAATCGCCCATTTTCTCAATTCCGGGAAATGGGATGATTCCTTACTTGAGGATGCTTTAAAATCCTCCGTGGTTGAAATTATTTATTCAGAAGCACGGCGTACCGAAAAGCCTGTTTTCTGTATTGTGGATGATACCATAGCTTCAAAGACAAAGCCTTCGTCACAGGCTCTGCATCCAATTGAAGATGCGTATTTCCACCAGTCCATTTAAAGGGAAAACAGGATTACGGCCACCAGGCAGTTGCCGTTATGCTTTCCTGCAACGGCATTGCCCTGAATTATGCTTTTATACTGTACAATAAATCCATTTCTAAAATTGATATTGTACAAAACATTGCAAAAGAACTGCCTAAACCTCCGGTCATGTCATATTTTCTTTGTGACTGCTGGTACGTTTCTGAAAAAATAATCAACACATCTGCACAGAAGGGATTCCATACCATTGGAGCTTTAAAAACAAACCGGCTGCTATACCCATCAGGAATGAAAAAGAAACTCCGTGAACTTGCCACTGAATTATCGGTAACACAGGAGGGATTTGACCTTGTGACAGTCAAAAACCGAAAGTATTATGTGCACCGGTATGAAGGAAACCTTAATGGTATAGAAAATGCAGTTGTTCTTTTAAGCTATCCTGAAAAGGCATTTGGAAATCCCAAGGCACTGCGTGCTTTTATCAGCACAAACGTGGCGTTATCAACACTAGTATAGAATAAATTAAATTTCTACTATATATTTTGAGGATAATGTATGGTAAAATAGTGTTATCTAAGAAAGGATGAACACTATGAGAAAAACATATCTTCCTC
>OBZK01000093.1_pt1 | contig 115310 bp, 110 predicted proteins | sample 1495511 | NCBI WGS metagenome assembly OBZK01 (sample SAMEA2580233, study PRJEB22360) | human gut metagenome | biome: human gut; feature: human-associated habitat; material: faeces | place: Denmark | collected 2008/2010
CAAACTGGAAATCCACCACATAATAATGGACATGTTCAAAATACGGCTTGTCTTTCACCAGGGGAGCCAGTATTTGATATGCCTGTACGGGCGTCGTGCCGGTTGTCACGCAAATATTGACGCGAGGCCGGTCTGTGTGCATATGCTTCAGCATGGTGGATGAAATCACCTGACTCAGCTCAGCATAATCCTTTGTTATAACAAATCGCATGCTTATTTCCTCCTTTCCTTCATATCTTTATCCTCATTATAAATACTCTGATGACAGGGCAGGGAAGTGTCGACACTTTGAACACTTATTCCCATCATTCTGGCAGTTGCCTGCTTTCTTTTTTCATGTTCTCTTGATTGAAATTCATATATTAGCAGCATAGCTCAATACTAACAGCAGAACCTGATACCTTTTACTTCATGAGGACAGGTCTAAAGACGCATTCGCTGACGATATTTCCTGCCTATGTGTCGAAAGTGTCGACACATTACATATGGCGTCCGTTTCCCTTTAATATAAAAGTGGAAAGATTGGGTGCAGAAAGGAGCCGCAATGAGTAGAGAAACAAAAAATGAAGTTTATGAATTTATTGTAAAATGCACATTTGAATTTTGCAGCAATCAGCTGTTGAAATGTGATTCCAGCTACTTAAGCAAGCGCCTGAACATTTCTCGTTCGCTTGCCTCACAGTATCTGAATGAATTTTACAGAGACGGTATCTTTCTGAAGGTTCAAACACGACCGGTTTATTTTCTGGATCGGCATACACTTGAAAGTGTATATCAGATCAAGCTGGAAAATAATGAATTTTACGATGAAAAGGAGCTGACTGATCAGTTTGGTAGGTCTTTGCGAACAAAACGAAGCTTTCTGAAGGCTGTTGGACATGATACCTCTCTCAGCGAATGTATTCTGCAGTGCCAGTCTGCAATTAAATATCCGCCAAACGGTTTGCCAATCCTCCTTTACGGGGAACGCGGCGTGGGCAAGACCTTCTTCACACGCCTGATTTACCAATATGCTATCGAAGAATCGCTAATAGACAAAGATGCCAGACTGGTCTTCTTTAATGAAAGTCAGTATGAGGAAAGCAATGGCAGGGAAAAGGATGTACAAATCATCTTCGGGACTTATCTGGACGACGGCTCGCAGAAATATCTAGGTGGTTTGATTGCCAGAGCAAAAAATGGAATTCTGGTCATAGAGAATGTTGAGCGGCTTTCACCACAGTGCTACTTTCTATTGATTCAGTACATGCAAAGTGGTGAATATACCATTTCCTCAGGAAAACAGGGAAAGGTATTTAAGTCCAGAACCCGTATTATCTTTACCAGCTGTATAGACTCAAAGCAGAATATACATAACGCTTTCTTTCACAGCATACCGATTATCTGTCATATCCCAAGCCTTCAAAACAGGCCGATAGAAGATAAGGAAATGCTAATCATTGAATTTTTCAAAGAGGAAGGCTTGCGGTTGAAGAAAAATATTCTCATTTCCAGCAAGGCGTTTATCGCCCTGGTGAATCATACCTATGAAAACAATATTGAGGAGTTATCAACCTGCATACAGTCGAGCTGTGCAAATGCCTATCTGTCACATGATGTATCGGATGATCTGCACATATATCTGTATCATCTTCCGGTATCTATTATCAATTCTTTGACTCTTGATAAAAGCAATAGTGAAGAGGAATACATGATTGATATCTGCAAATATCTGCCGCAGACAAAAAATGGAAGAATCATTGATTTCTTCGATTTTATAGTGACCGCCTATCGGGAATATGAAAAGGGAAGCATCGATCTGAAGCTGTTTCTTGAACGCTGCATTGATAACATGAATGTCTATTATGACTATATCGTATTTGAGCATAAATATTACAATGCACGCGTTCGTGCCTATGAAAAAGCGGTTTTGGATGTATTTGAACATATGCTGGACCGTTATGATATCTACATACCATCCAATTGTGCTTTTGTCGTTGCACGCGTTATTTACAGCTATATGCAGATGTTTTCTTCCATCCGCAGCTATGAGGTGCAGCATGCCGAAGAAATCAGTAAGGTCATTCATCTGTTAAAGGAGCATTATCCCACAGGCTATCGAAGCGCCATGGAAATCATGACCAAGATACGACAGACAATTGATGTGGAAATCAATGATATGAATCTGATATTTCTGATTTTGAATATTCAGTTTTATAACCGTTCCATTGATAAATACCGTTACAACTGCATTATTATCTCACATGGCTATTCCACTGCCTCTTCCATAGCAGATGCTGCGAACAAGCTGATTGGAAGCCACATTATGGAAGGAATTGATATGCCGGTTAGTACATCCATGGACGACATTGTCATGAAGCTGAGAAAATATATCAACGACAACAGTATACGAAAGGATTTGATTCTGCTTGTGGATATGGGATCTCTGGAGAATATAGGTACACAGCTGATTGAAGAATGCGGCATCAATATCGGAATCATCAACAATGTTTCCACCCGAATGGCCTTGCATGTGGCCGGAGAGATTCGCAGAAATGTAGAAATGAAGGAAATATTGAGCAAGGTAAGCAGAGAAACCGTATGTGAATATAAAATATTCAGCAATATCAATCGCAAAAAAGCAATCATATTTACCTCGGAAACAGGAATGGAAGCAATCGAGCGTGTTGTTCAGCTTTTTAAAAACAGCATGCCCCGACAGATTGATATCAGTATTTTCGCCTATGACTGTCTCAGCCTACAGAAAAACAAGGAACAGGATGATATATTCAAGCTGTATGATGTTTTGTTCATTGTCACAACAACACGCTTAGACATACGCAATGTTTCCAGCGTACCGATGGAGGATGTTATTGCATTCAAGGATGTGGACAGTATAACCTCAACACTGAACAGCTACTTCACAAAGAATGAGCAAGAGCAGTTTAACCGAAATCTCATCAAGAATTTCACATTGGAAAATGTCATGAATTACCTGACCGTACTCAATGCAGATAAACTGATCACCTTTATTGAAGAAGCACTGGATCACCTTCAGGAGCTGCTGGGTATGCTGATCGCCAATGAAACTATGGTTGGTATGTACATTCATATTTCCTGTATTATAGAACGGCTTGTCATGAAAAATGAAATCGCCCAGAAGGAACGTGGTTACTCTTTGGATGTAGAACAGAAACGGTTTCAGAAAATGTTCAACGACAGCTTTGCCAGAATTATGGATTACTACAAGGTGGACATCCCTGTGAGTGAAATTTTATATATGTATGATTATATATTCAAAAAGTAATGCCTGAACCATGCGGAGGCCTGAGCTCACCACCGTATGTACAATAAGGAAAGAAAGGAGAGATTTGTATGATCAGTTTGTTTCGAATTGATTTTCGCTTACTACATTACCAGACTTCACAGGTGTGGCCGAAAAAACTGGATATCAATATGATCGTTGTTGCCAATGATGCAGTGATACAGGACCCTCTGCGTATGAGTTTGATGAAAATGTCTGCTCCGGCAAACTGCGGTTTGAAGATTCTATCTGTGGAAAAAGCAGGGTTGTTTCTCATGGATCCTAAAAACGAGCGTCGAAGAATTGAGTTGCTTGTGGAAACACCGAAGGACGCCTTGCGAATCATCCGCAGTGTACCCGGAATACAGCATCTGAATGTAGCACTTATGAAAGGCGGACCGGGTAAGAAGATGGTATGTCCTTCTCTGGCTTTTGCCCCTGAGGATTATGATGACCTTCGCAGTATCGTAGACCTCGGCGTGAAAGCGGAATCCTATGTTACACCGGATGAACGTCCGGTATCCATTACGAAGTATTTATAAGAAAGAGAAAAAGGAAACAGCAAATCTTTATCTATGTTGTTTCGTTAAAATTTACTCGCAGAAAGCGGGAGAATGGAGAACTTATGCAAACAGCTATCTTACTGGGCCTTGTTTATGCATTTGCATGGTCCATGGACAATATCGCCGGAAGCTCCTTTATGGACAGACCAATCGTATGCGGTGCCTTAACGGGTCTGGTCATGGGAAATTTCGAGCAGGGGCTTGTTATCGGGGGAACACTGGAACTGGTATGGATGGGGTTTATCAGCTATGCCGGTATCATCAATGGAGAAACGCGTATCGGGGCGATTTTAGGAACTTATTTTGCACTGGCAACCGGAAACAGCTTTGATGTCGCGATTTCCATTGCAATGCCAATCGCGATTCTGGGCGGGAACGTATCCAATGCTTATAACATTGTTGTCAGCTATCTGATGCATCGCTGGGCTGACAAATGGGCTGAAGAAGGAAATTATAAAAAAATCGGACAGTTTCACCTCGGTGTCGGTTTTGTAAAGCTGTTCTTCATGACAGCCATTGTCTTTCTTACCGTTCTTCTGGGAACCGGGGCGATTACGTCACTGATCAATGTCATTCCTGAAAATGTATTGAACGGTCTTGGCAAGGCCGGTGAAATGCTGACTGCTGTCGGATTCGGTATGCTTTTAAACATTCTCTGGGACAAACGGTTTATCGGTCTGTATTTCGTCGGCTTCGCAGTTGCCGCTTTCCTGAATCTGAATGTTATCGCTATCACTATCATCGCAACAGGTCTTGGCTTTGTAGCCATGTATACATCAGGTAACGAGAAGGGAGAAGACGCATATGAGTGAAAAAGCATTTGAAATTACAAAGTCAGATTTACACAAGGTCTTTTGGCGCAGCATGCCGATTGAAATTTCCTACAACAGTGAGCGGCTGCACAATATGTTTTATGTCTATTCCCTTACTCCGATATTTAAAAAGATTTATAAGGATGACCCGCAGGGAATGCGGGATGCACTGGTACGGCATATGCAGTTCTATAATACCTGTCCGCAATTTGAGGCAATTGTAGTCGGCATCGTTGCAGCTCTGGAGGTGAAAAACGCCGAATCCGGTAATACCATGGGACCTACGATTGAAGCAGTTAAAACCTCTTTGATGGGACCTACAGGCGTAATCGGTGATGCCTTCTTTCAGACCGGCGGCTTTCGCATCATATCCGCCAGTATTGGGGCTTCTATGTGTATCGCAGGCAATCCATTTGGTCTGCTTCTCTATTTCCTGATTTATAATGTGCCAAATTATCTGGTTCATTGGTGGGGTATTCATCAGGGCTTTAAAATGGGATCGGTCTTCATTGAAAAGGTCGTTAACTCCGGCGTTTTGCAAAAAATTACAGATTTATGTCTAATTGTCGGACTCAGTGTGGTTGGTGCGTTGACGAGTGCTTATGTGTCGTTGTCTACGCCATTACAGATCAGCTATGGAAAGGAGCCTATCATTATTCAGGAGCTGTTTGATCAAATTTGTCCGAATCTTCTGCCGTTGCTACTAACTTTGCTGTGTGCATGGCTGATGCGTAAAAAGAATGTTAAGCCTACCGTTTTAATGATCTGGGTTATTATTATTGGTGTCATTCTGGGCTCCTTCGGTATCATCTGATATGGAAGGTGCCAAGACAACAGCAAAGGAACAGGAACGCACTGCATTACTGCGGACGATTACTGATGAACCTTTGCTCATCCGTAGACTCCTACAGCATAAAAAAGAACTCACTGAGGACTTTGTTCAGCATTTTCTGACACATACAGTAAAAAAGGTTTATTTCAGCGGACAGGCATCCGGCACCTTTGTAGGAAATATGCTTGCCCCCTGTATGGAGAAATTGCTGCAGGTGGAAACAGAGGTGTGCAATCCTGCCTCCTTTCCTGAATATTTTCAATTTAACATCAATCAGCAGTATAGCCCGGATGAAATGCTTATGCTTTGCCCTGCACATTCAGGAACAACAACCGGACCGATCAGGATGGCACAGGAATGTAAACGGTTGAATATCCCTGTAGTATGTATAACTATTGATTCGAATTCTCCCCTTGCAAACCTTTCGGATATCGTCATCAATAAGCTATGCGGTTCTGAGGAAAGCTTTATCGAAACACGTACACATATGGCATCACTGCTGATAACATTTCTCTGCATCATAGAAACGGCAAATCAAAAAGAGCTCATCAGCAGGCAGCAATACACATATTATCAGCAATACTTTACCAGATTGGAAGATAATGTGAAACAAATTATAAAGGATACAGCAGACTGGTATAAAAACCATAGGGAGCTGCTGCAGACGAAAATGGTTGCACGCTATATTGGAGCCGGTCCCTACTATGCAGTTGCACAGGAAGGTGGTTTAAAGATCGCAGAAGCTGCATCTATTGCAGCTCTTGCTTATGAGCAGGAGGAATTTATGCATACCGGGACCACACAGATACAAAAGGATACTCTATTATTTTTGATTGCTCCAGACGGTGTACAGGAAATGCGAATGCTGGAGCTGATACGCTGGTGTCGGTTATATAGCGATTATGTAATACTAATCGCAAATCATTCTCATCCATTGAAAGATTCCAAAGCACTGCTGTGCCACTTTCAAGATGATCCGTATTGCAGCGTCATGGAGTACATGGTCCCCTTTCAAATGCTTGCTCACCTGCTTGCGGAAGATAGAGGTCTGAGTGTTGTTCATGCGGCAAATGATGGTGCATCTGCTTATTTGAAGACGCACACAGAGGAGGTATGATTCATGAAATACATCATAGCGACCCATGGATATCTTGCGGATGGCTATGTCAGTTCCATACAGGTGTTAACAAAAAAGAACAATATTTACGCTGTTAATGCCTATGTTGATGACAGGGATGCTGCGCTGCAATTAAAAACAATCATTGAATCCTTTGAAAATCAGGAGGAAATTATCATTTTCACAGATCTCATGTGTGGAAGCATGACGCAGGCGGTAGCTCCTTATCTGGACAGATATAATGTACGTTGCATTACAGGAATCAATTTACCGCTGATTCTGGAGTTCGTACTAACGACAAGCACCATTGATGACACTTATATAGAACACACTATTCAGGAAGCGCAGAAACAGATGGTGTTTGTCAATCACCTACTAAAGCAAACACAATAAAGCGAAGGACTTATTCAAGCTGTATAAAATGCTATAATTTTGTGAAAGCATATTAACGTAAAAAACGTTAGTCGTGAATAAAGCAATTATAGCAAGCTGTGGATAAGTCTTTTTATCATGTATGCTAAAATAAATGAAAAGTAAAACCTTTTTTCAAATCAAATCGTTAAGTAAGTGAGGAGGCGGCATATGAGAGAACAGCAGATCCTGCATAAAATAAAAAAAGGCGATCAGCAGACACTAAATAACTTCATACAAGACCTCTATCCATACGTCTATTCCTTCACATATCGCAAAATGCAGGGAGACGACAGTGCAAAGGATATTACACAGGAAGTGTTTGTGCGCTTCATCCGTCAGCTTCTCATGTATCATGCGCAGGGCAAGACGCTGCATTATCTATACCGGATTGCCAGTAACCTGTGTCATGACTATCACCGAAAAATGCAGCGTGATCTGCACACGGATATTGACAGGCAGGAAAACTTAATTTCTGCGGACAGTGATGTACATGAAGTCATTCTTGATCAGATACGAAACGAAGAGCTTATGTATTACATAGGGGAGCTGTCTGATTCTCAACAGGATGTAATTCTATTGAAATACTACCATCAGATGACATTTAAGGAAATAGCGCAGAGCTTCTCAATTCCCGTATCCACAGTGAAAACAAGACACACGGCGGCATTAAAGCGGCTTTGTGCATTATGGAAAGAAGGAGGTTATCATGAAACAGAAACTCATACAGGTAGATGAGGCAGCGATGGAACAAACGATTCTTCTCTGTCAAAAAGAGCAGGAACAATACACACAAAAAAACTGCACCTCTTTGCTACAGCTGATTCTTCGCTATATGTGGCTGGATTTTCGCTTCTATATGATCCTATCTATTATCGGACTATTGATTTCGATACTGCTGATAACGCTGGATGCAGTCAATGCTCAGATTTACACCGCTATTTACTTTTTCATACTGGGTATTTCTGCACTTTATGAATATTATAAATGCAGCCACTACAGGATTCTGGATATCATCAGTCCTGTTTACCTGAATCCCTGTCGCGCCTTCCTGATTCGTACAGCCGGTATCGCCTTAAACGGGCTCGTGATGTCTTTTATATTACTGGTGATATTCATCCTTAAAGAATCCTGGATTCCTGCTGATTTTATCATGACCGGTATCGTTCCGCTGTATGCCATGCAAATTATTTTTACACATTTACTACACAGAATCAAAGGCTATATATCCGCACTTGCCACATACTCCATGTTTTATTGTATATATCTTTTTATATACAGTCAGTATATCCGGTACATGATATCCAATCCTCAGGCGGTGCTGGTTATACTTATCGTTTCTTGTTTAACGCTTTTCAATATGCGGCAGTTGAATAAAGGGATGTCGGATACAGAAAGGAGGCAGCAAAAATGGAGCTGGTTATAGAACATATCAATAAATCATTCAAAAAGAATCAGGTGCTGTATGATGTAAATTTAACGATTGAAAAGGGTGTACATGGCTTACTTGGAGCAAACGGAAGCGGCAAAACAACGCTGATGAGAATTCTTTGCGGACTGCTTCCAAAGGATGGCGGCAGCATCAGCTATGACGAAATAGACGCTTTAAAACAGTATGATGTCTATGCGTCAAAAATCGGATATATGCCACAGCATTTTGGTTTTTATCCGCACTATACCGTCTATGAATTCCTGGAATATATGAGTATTCTGAAAAATCAGTCAAAGCAATACAGCAGAAAAAGAATTGACGAGCTGCTGCATATTTTGCATCTGGAGGATAAGCGGAAAACAAAAATGAAACAGTTATCCGGCGGTATGCTGCGTAGAGTGGGAATCGCACAGGCACTTCTAAATAAACCGGAGATTCTCATACTGGACGAGCCGACTGCCGGGCTGGATCCAAAGGAACGCATTATCTTCCGCAATCTGATTGCATCCCTCTCACAGGAATGCATCGTTCTGCTTTCCACGCATATCGTAAGTGATATCGAAACCATCGCAGACGATATCATCGTTATGAAGGAAGGAAAAATCATTCTTCATGATACACCAAAAGAGCTACTTCATACTATGAAGGAAAAGGTATGGCAGGTAACACTTCCGAAAAAGGAGGCACTCTCTCTTATGGCTTCCCATATTATCGTAAAGAGTCATAATGTTGATAATGACATCGAACTGCGTATTGTGGCTGATGATTGTCCACATACCCTGGCTCATAATATAACGCCTGATCTGGATGATCTTTATTTATATTATTTTAAAGAAGGTGATTCCCTATGAGACGATTGATTCAATCTGAATTTAAAAAGATTTTCAAAAGCAAAGTCAACATCGTATTGCTGCTTATCCTGTTTATCTTCAATGGCTACCGCACCTATCAGGTTTACCATCAGCCACTGCAGTACCGCACTGATATCGTCATGAAGGATGAAAACGGAATAGAAAGAAAAGGACTTGCATATTGGAGGCTGGCCGATCAGATTCAACATTCCTATGCGGGAACACTCAGTGAAAAGACCATACAGCAGATGGATAAAGACTTCCGCGCTATTATGAACAAGTATACAGAAACAACGCTAGATGAAGAAAAAATGAAAGCTGTATATGGCGATAATTATGAAACCTTACTGAAAGACGCACGCAGCGGTAAGTACACCGGTAAGGAAGTCAATGAATTATTTGAAAACTATATGCAGATCAGCGGAGGTATTTCCTATGAGGAAATCGAAGGAAGCGACAAAGTAAAGGTACATGTTGAAGATTATTTAAAACATGATGGTGTGCGCCAGCTGTATAGCAATATCTATGATTATTATATTGAGGATAAAAAGGATGTTGCCGATTATGAAAACTTCTCTTCTGACGCCCAGAGAAAGTGGCTTCATCCGGATCAGTTAAGTAAGGAACAGCTTAATATTGAGATTGCCGGCTTTGAGTATCCGGACAGCATATACGATGCCACGATGGAGAATTTCATAAACCGTTATAAATCAGCCTCTCATGAGATTGACAGCAATATTCCAAATACACTGTTCGTTGAAGCATTGTATAATCTGGAATTCGCTTCGCTGCTTATTCTTGTTATCATTCTGGCAAATACCTTCGCTATGGAGAAGCATTATAAGACCTATCAGATTATGATTCCCACAGCTGCCGGAAACAAAAAGATAACTGCGGCAAAGCTGTGTGCAGGTATATTGCTTGCGCTTGGAATCGTACTCATACAATTTCTTATCGTATATATCATGTCCTGTATTTTCCTTCCACTGCGTGATCTGAATCTGACTTATTATTCCCAGTCGCAGGCATCATTGAATATCACAGCCTATGTATTTACTTATCGAACGCTGATTGTGAATGCTATGCTGCTGATCAGTATCGCATCAATAGCAACCGCCTTTATCACTATGCTTTTTTCCTATATCATAAAGAATCGTTTTGCGACAGTGATTCCACTGCTTCTGGTGACGCTGATTAGTGGATTTACAGGCTTTTTCAATCAGCTTTTGCCAGGCATGGTGATTGATCAGTTCTTTCCTTCCCAGATGGTACATTTCACACAATTTTTCAAAGTTGCATTGAATCCGCATCTGGGTGAAATGCTGCCGTATTTCAGTATTGGCGGTTATTCGCTGGCCTGGAAGAATGTTATTATGCTGTTCTGGATAGTTTCGATTGTCATCATATCCCTGTGTATGCTTCAGCATTCCCGCAGGCATGTGAAGAATTGCAGCTGATAAGCAAGATCATTGTATTTTAAAATATAACGAGCTGAATAGACATATACTGCCAGGAGTCGATATCTTGACTATATGGAAAAGAATATGTTGAATGTTATGGCAAATTAAAGAGGTGTTTTCCTTTTTGTTTGACTTATGCTTTACTGGATGCATATCGTGAAACCAATCAAGGAAATACTGTGGGCATGCTTTTCTATGAGAGGAATAGCAGATATATGCTGTATCGCCTGCAATTTTTGCAAATATCGACAGCAGTAAATTTGAAAAAAAGATAAAAGAAAACACCTATGTAGCTAACGGACAGAAGAGCTTGTTTCAAATATTTAAAACGTAAAGGTCACACATATGGCTATCCTGTGTGATAGAACTTCAATACATGTAGAAGCGAGGGAAGCGAAATTGAATACGGAAGTTTCAAAATCTATTGTATAACAATGGACTGAGGAACTTCTTTTTTATATTTATCTAAAAGATCAAATAATATGACTGCATGTAAAAATAACAGACACGAATGATATTCTTTGCTGATTTTTATATAGCACTTTACAGATGTGGAATATTTATTAGTAATCTTTTAGTTTATTTCATTTATTATACGTTATAATACTATTGGTATATAAGTGTAGAATAATATAAAAAATAACAGATTACTGGAGGTGAAGTATGGTGGCGAATGATAAGCTAAAGATGTTTTACATGATACTGCTCAACAGTGAGGAGAGTATTCCTGTATCTTATTTCACAGAAAAGCTCGCGATTTCCGCAAAGACAGCTTATAATTATCTAAAGGAATTAGACTTTGAATTAAAACGATTTGATTTGAAGTTGGTCAAACAGAAACAGCAGGGCTATCTGCTAGAAGGCAGTGCTGAGGAGAAACGTAGATTTCGAACCTATCTTGATCAGGATTATCTCAACCAGGACTTTACAGAAGCCAGGCGGCAGGAGTTATTGGAAAACCTTTTGATGAGGGATCAGAAGGTATCTGTGAGAACGCTGGAAGAAAAATATCAGGTATCCAAAAGCAGTATCGTAAATGATCTGGAATATGTAGATAGAAGTCTTCAGAAAAATGAATTGTTTCTCACAAGAGATAAGAGTGGGACTTACGTAAATGGGAAAGAACAGCATATTCGCAGTGCTAAGCGGAATTATGTATTTGAACAATTTAAATCGAAAATTTCTTCTAAGGAAAGCTATGATCTGCAGACCTGTGAAAAAATACTAGCCTCCTATGTACATAAAAATCATATGGCAATTGCTGAACAAATGATACATTTTGTGACAGATAAGCTTTCCTGTGAGCTGATGGATGATATGTACTATTATCAGATATTCATTCAATTTGCTATTTTTCTTGACCGCATTGCAAAGATGCACTTTCTTGTTCAGACGACCTATCGCCCAGTCGTATCAGAGCTGCACAGATTGAAAACTTGGCCTGTAACAGTGGAATTATCAAAATGGCTGAAAGATGCACATCATATTGAATTAAAAGAACAGGATATACGCTGGCTGAATGCCCGTGTTTCCGGTGTCTATCATGAAAACACATTACATTATACAGGTACGAGAACGGATGAGATAAGAGAACAGCTTAGAGAATTTGTAGAGACGATTTCTAACGTACTGGGAGAAAACTTGATTGATGATGATGAGCTTTTGAAGGGGCTTGAGCTTCATGTAGTTCCCATGGTAGCGAGGATAACGAATAAAATTCATATCACAAATCCATTCCTTCCCCAAATCAAGGAACAGTATCCCGCCCTATTTTCCGTCTTGGTTCTGGCTGCGGCGACCTTTGAGAATAATTTTGGTGTTCATTTATCTGACGATGAAATAAGCTTTCTGCTTATCCACGTTCAGGCATCTATTGAACGCCTTAATCTGTCAAAGAAAATTGCAATCGTCATTCATTCAAGCGGCGCAAGTGCTGCCCTGGTAGAAAACAGAGTAAAGCGTAATTTGCCGCGCTTTGATGTTGTTGAAACATTTAATATTGATGATTTAAAAATGGCCTATCTGGATGAGTTTGATTTTATTATTTCTACGATACAACTTGATTATCATAAAAAGCCTGCTATTCTAATTTCACCCCTGGTTGATGCATATGACGTACGCAAAATAAATCAAATCTATATGGGAAGTACAACACAGTCAGATGAGAACATAAAAAATCTACTTCTGGAAATGCTGGATGAACAAACCTTATTTATTAACCAGAATTATAGTAGCAGTGATGAAATCCTGCAGAAAATCAGTAGTATTCTAGAATGCAACGGCTATGTGATAGATGGTTTTCTGGATTCCATGCTAAGCAGAGAAAGAATTTCACCTACAGAGGTAGGTAATGGTATCGCGATACCTCATGGCATCACCAAATATGTACTTAAGGAAAAAATCGTAATCATGACTTTAAAAAAACCTGTGCTTTGGCATAAAGAGAAGGTGGATATCATCATCTGTCTGGCTTTCAGCTTCCAGAATAAGGAACGCTCAAGAAAATTGATTAGTAATATTTACCGTATTATTAAATCACATGAAACGATACAAAGTATTCGCGATTGTAAATCAAGAGCGGAATTCTATAATATAATTGAAAATTTATAACAGTAATTCTATAAACAAGCCACATATCAATTGCCGAGAAACTTACTCTTATTAACAAACGCTCATTGTAGCGTTTTCTTTCGTGTACTATGTTTTACAAAATATATGAAAGACTTTGACATATTCAGAGAAAAGAGACTGTGGCATAATGAAGATGTCAAAGGAGAGTGATGTTAATGTCTGATGAAATATTGTTTCTGCATTCACCGTTGAAAGAAAAGATTTACGGCGGTACCAAAATTCAGAAAACGTTTGGCTTCGATGAAGCTGCAAATCAGAAAATTGGTGAATACTGGGCTATTAGTGCACATGAAAACGGTACGAGTATCATCTCGAATGGTACCTATAAAAACCATTCACTAAAGGAGGTGTATAAACAGCATCGTGAGTTATTTCACAATGCGAAGGAAGAACGTTTTCCACTCCTTATCAAGATCAATGAAATAACACGGCCTGTTTCCGTACAGGTGCATCCTGATGATATCTATGCCGAGAAGTATGAAAATGATTTAGGTAAAGCAGAGTTCTGCCTATATCTTGATGTGGATGATGGAACAAAGCTGATACGCGGTCATACAACCAACACAAAAGAAGAATTTAAAGAACTGGCACTGGCAGGAAAATGGGGACAGCTGCTGCATAGAACACCGGTAAAAGCAGGTGACTGTGTATTTACTCCGGCTGGAATCGTACATGGTGTGGAAGGAAAAATGCTTCTTGCCGAGGTTCAGCAAAGTAGCGATGTCACATACCGTATCTATGATTATGATAATACCGAACCGGATGGTACACCACGGAAGCTGCATTTGGAAAAAGCATTGGATGTTATCTGCTTTCCGCACAAAGAACCGGAAATGAATATTCGTGATGAGCTGCATGGAAACAATCATATTTTGCAATACATAAGCAATGAATTTTTCCGAATTACGCGTTATGAAATTCAGGAATCAGAAACAATAAGCAATGAAACTTATTCCCTATGTCTTATCTTAAGCGGGGAAGGGCACATTCATATAAAGGATGAAAGCTATTTCTTAAAGGCCGGTCAGGGATTTATTGTGACATCCAGCTGTACCAGCTTTCGGCTTACCGGAAGCATGGATATCCTGATCAGCGAGCCGGGGCACGTATAAAGGAGGGGAAGCATGTTCGATAAACAACTGACGTTTGTAAATAAAACGTTTAAAGACAAAGCAGACGCTATCAATTTTCTAATTCATGAAGCCGCAGCAGCCGGCAAACTGAATGGAGGTGAAGCATATAGAAAATCCGTATTACAGAGAGAAGAGGAATTTTCCACAGCAGTCGGTTATGAAGTTGCAATACCGCATGGGTCAAGTGATGATGTTACAGAATCCTTTGTGGCTGTATCTACAGTGAAGAAACCGATTTTATGGGGAGAGGAAAGCATCCGCATGATTTTCATGATTGGTGTCCCAGAACATAAAAGAACCAGAGAACATCTGCAGATTCTTGCCTGGCTTAGTAGAAACCTTATGCATGATGAATTTCGCAATAGCGTTGTTAATGCAGGAAATGAAATACAATTATTCGAATGTCTAAGCAGACTCGAACAATAGAGAGGAGAATATAAATGAATATCGTAGGTATCACAGCATGTCCGACAGGTATCGCCCATACATACATGGCGCAGGAAGCATTGGAAGAGGCAGGAAGAAAGCGCGGTCATCAAATCAAACTAGAAACACAAGGGGCAATGGGAGCAGAAAATGAGATTACCGAAGAGGATCTTAAAACGGCTGATATAGTTTTGATTGCAGTTGGTTGTGCAGTGGAAGGATTGGAGCGCTTTGACGGTAAATGCGTTGTTGAAATTGATGTGGCAGATGCTATTAAGAATCCGGAAGCAGCAATCGTAAAGCTCAAAAAAGCGGTTTAAGAAAACACCGTTCGAAATGGAAGCTCTATAGCTCATAAACCTGAAAGAGACAGTAAACTACTGATTACTGAGATGATTCCATAAGCTTCAATTCTGAAAGATGTAGTATGAAAGCGCACTGCTGGAAGAAAGAGGGCTCAATTACTTTAAAAAGACGCTTCAGAAATTAAAAAGACTAAAGCGATGAAAACATAAACGAAAGATTAGTTGATAGTAAAAATGATAATAGTTAAATCATAATGTGAATCTTTACATGATGTATTGGAGCGGCTTCATTTCAAGTCAAGAAGAAAATACTTTTTCATTCATCATACCCATTGTCATGAAAGCGCTAATGCTACAGATGACAAGATTCAAACGTTATAAAAAACTTACATAAAAATTTGCACTCGTGTATAACGAGAGAATGGAGACAGTTATGAGTATTGATTTCAAGAAAATTAAAAACCATTTAATGACTGGTATGTCTTACATGATACCGATGACCGTGATTGGCGGTATCTTCTATGCAGGTTCCATCGCATTTGGGGGCACTGCGGTAGCTGGAGAAGGGATGGTTATTAAAAATGAATTCCTTCTTCATGTACAGGAAATCGGTGGGGCCGGTTTGTTCCTGATGATTCCTGTACTGGCTGGGTATATCGCTTATGCCATAGCAGGGAAACCCGCTTTGGCTCCCGGATTAGTTGCCGGCTATATCGCAAATACAGAAATTATGATTGGGGGAAATGCTGTAAAAACAGGGTTTCTCGGAGCGTTGGTATTGGGCTTTATGACAGGGTATCTGGTTAAATATATGAAGAAGATACACTATCCTGAGTTGATTAAGAGCGTTGTGCCAATACTGATCATTCCTGTTGTTACATCCTTTATTGTTTGTATTTTCTATATGTACATTCTTGCCAATCCAATCGGCATGGCGATGGGTGGAGTCGAAAGCTTTCTGACCAGCTTATCAAGCGGAAGTAAAATTGTTCTGGGTATCATCATGGGGATGATGGTTACTGTTGATATGGGAGGTCCGGTTAATAAAACTGCCTGCTTATTCTCTATTGGGATGATGGCAGAGGGGCACTACGAATTCTTCGGCATCTGCGCCGTTCCAATCTGTACTGCACCACTGGGTATGGGGCTTGCGACATTGCTGGCAAAAAACAAATATACCCAGGAGGAGCGTGATGCAGGCAAGGCATCTCTATTCATGGGTCTGATAGGAATCTCCGAAGGTGCTATACCACTAGCTGTCGCTGACCCCGCAAAGGTCATTCCGTCAATTATGGCAGGTGGTGCTGTTGGAGGTGCAATTGCAGCAGTAGCCGGTGTAAAGGATTATGCGCCGCATGGAGGACCGATTGTACTGCCTATCATTGATGAAAAAATATGGTTTGTTATCGCAATTATCGTTGGCACACTGGTTACTGCTATTTTAGTGAATCTTCTAAAAAAACCGGTCGCTCAAACTGAGCTGGCAGATAAATAATATGAAAGAAGCAATTATTATCGGTGCAGGACGTCTCGGCAAAGGCTTTATCGGAGAAACAATCGCAAACTCACCTGCATGGAATATGACATTTATTGACACTGATCCTGTTGTAATCAGTAACCTGAGAGAAGCCGGTTCCTATCATGTTACCGTACATCGCTTTGATCGAATAGAGGAACATAGTATATCCAATTTTGAAGCATACACATGGGGGCAGGAAGCAATTACAGATAAAATAATTCAGGCTGATTTAATCATGTTTGTCATATATCCTGAAAAAATCTCGGAGGCGGTTATCACACTCATGGACGGTCTGAAAGTTAGGAAGGAAAAAAATCCGCATCAGAATCTCTCCATCATCTTTTTAACCAATAAAAATCATATGATGCAGGGTATACATGAACAATTTTCTCACATGCTTACGGATACAGATCACATCTGGTTCAACAATCATGTTGTACTACGTGATTCCATCATCAGAAGAAGTACGGACGCTGAAAGCAATCAGTCTTTAAACATACGTACAACTGCCGTATTATCGCTATTAATTCAGGGTCCGCTGAACGTTGATATTTCAGATATAGAATGGATGGAGATTACTGATCAGCTAGAGCTTCTGAAGGATGTCAAGGTTTTCATCGTGAACGGTCCGCATGCTGCTGGAGCATTCATGGGGTATTATTCCGGTTATGAAACAATCAATCAAATCAGCAGTGACGCCAACGGCTCAGCATTCATTTCAGCCGTTGAGAAAGAAATAAAGGCAGGTATTCTGGCGAAATATCCGCTCACAGAGGAGCAACTCGATAATTTAAGCGTATTCCCTCAGGCAGAGGGTGATATGGTAGATTATATTTACAGGGTTGCCTATGATCCAATTCGCAAGCTGTCGAAAGGTGATCGGCTTTCAGGAAGTGCTCTCATGTGTTACGAGAATAGTCTTTCATATAATCATATAGCAAAGGCGATAGCTTATGGCTTTTTATATGATAATCCAGATGATCCACAGGCACTGCTATTACAGGAAACCATACAGAAAGAAGGACTTCCTAACGTTATAGAACGCATTACCGGCTTTCCAAAAACACATGAAATATATCATGCCATTCTGCAGCATTATGAAAGCTTGAAAAGAAATTAATGCGGCTTGCGAAAAAAAGGCGCTGTGATATGAAAAAAACAATGGCAGAATGCTAAGCATACCATTTATCAGTATCGCGTTCGCTTTATCAATCAGCATAAGATTACCAAGAGCAGGTGATTTTATGCTTTTTATATATGCAAGAATCATCTGTTATTCCCATTTGCTAATCATGATCAGGATACTGTTTTTCAGTGTTTGTGCAATAAGGTTATCAGGCTTTCGGCGCTTATCTTACAAGACTATCCACAAGATACCGGTGATTTAAAGGATGAAATGACACTCTGAGAAAAATCCATTCCCCTGATTTTTTGAGCTTGCGCAAAAAGACAATAAATGGATACATACATGCCCTTTGCATATGGATTCTTTTCAAGAAATAGTTAAGCCCTATCATCTCTATCCTGTGCATACGCCGCTGTGAATCCTTTGGATACTACTGTAAAGCATGGGTAAGAACCTGCACGTTTAAGCATTATAAAAACCCCATTCCGGAATTTTATTTCCACAGAATGAGGTTCACGTTTTCCTTTTCAGACCTGATCATAATCAAGCAGATATTTCTCTGCCTCTTCGCACCATACATTATGGTTTTTCTCACATATATCCGCCAGCCTTTTGAATACCGGATATTATGCTGCCTACTGCGTAAATCCCCGATTTCAGTCAGTGGCAAATCGATATGCGGATAAATCAGTTTTTACCTCCCAGTATCTTTGGCACGTTCGAAATCCTATCTATAAGAAAAAACAACCATAACTAAATGATTGTTCTTTCCCTGTATTTTCATGAATAAATCATCACAGAATTTCCTATAAAATTATAAACTCTATTTGTTTTGAGCATGCGTACCATATTCTATATCACAAGTATATACATAGCATATCTATGATTCTATGTGATTGTTTTTATGAATCAGGCATACGTCTGACTTCTTTAATTTCCCTGATCTGGATCTGATTAGGCGGAAATTTCATATCTCCTATAGATTCTCTCCATTTGATTCTATCATATTTGCGTACCAGTAAAAGGAATCCTTTGGGATACATTTACCAGTGCCATTCCCCTCGTTATCGATATCCACATAAATAAGCCCATACCGCTTTTCCATTTCACAGCTGTTTCCGCTGACGATATCAAATGGTGACCACATGGTATATGCGAAGATATCCGTACCCTCTTCCATTACATCCTTTAACTCCTGAATATGGCGTTTCTGATAATCAATCCGGTATTCGTCATGTATACAGCCATCACTTCCCAATGCCTCTTCCACCCCCACACCGTTCTCTGCAATCATCATTGGTACGCCGTAACGATCCCAATACTGTGCCATCGTATTGTACAATCCAACCGGATCGATCGTCCAGCCCCACTCCGTCGCCTTTGTGTACGGATTGGCGCAACGATTTCCATTTTCATCAACACAGTGACTATAATAATATGCGACTGCCAGGAAATCCATGGTATACGAACGGATCAGCTCCTCGTCACCATCCTCCATCTGAATCGTGATACCATGCTTCTTAAACCACGTTTTCGCATATCCCGGGTATTCTCCACGCAGCTGTACATCCGCAAAGAAGAAATCCTTCATCCGGTTTTTCTCAATCGCTATCTTTACATTCTGCGGATCACAGGTCTTTGCATACGTCAGCTGATCTGCCAGCATCATACCGACTTTTAACGCAGGATCAAGTTCTCTTGCAGCCTTGACGATCCCCGCACTTGCCACAAACTCATGATGCACCGCCTGATATTTTGCGGCAGTGAAATCCTCATACTCATCCATAACCATTCCCAATGAGCTGAAGGACTCCCCAAAAATCAGGTTAATCTGATTGATTACGATCCAATATGTAACCTTGTCCTTGTATCTTTTCAAACAGGTTTGCGCGAAACGCTCATACAGATCAATCGTCTTTCTGCCATACCATCCCTGATAATGTGTTACCACCTTTAACGGCATATGTAATGTGTCAGTGTGACGATCGGCTCGATGCCCTGTCTGTGCAATTCATCAAACACCTCATCATAAAACCGAAGTCCCGCTTCATTGGGATATTCATCATCCGCATTCGGAAAAATCCGTGCCCAGCTGATACTCATTCGAAATGCCTTAAATCCACACTCCTTCATCCATCCTATGTATTCTTTATATCGGTGATAGAAATCCACCGCCTTATGCTTTGGATAATATTGCTGCTGCTTTTCTGCCTGCACATCTGCAATACGCTGCTTCAAAAGCTCTCTGGTATAATTGGTATTGCCGCCGCCTGCAGCTTTTTTATAACAAATCTGGATATCCGCAACATTCAACCCTTTTCCATCCTCCAGATAGGCTCCCTCCATCTGAACAGCAGCACTTGCGCCACCCCATAGAAAATCTTCAGGAAACACACTCATCAGCTTTCCTCCTTTTTTACAAACATAGCCGCAAAGCTGCGAAAGGTATCGATTAGAGAACTGCACAATTCAATTTCACTGTTGATTGTCATCAGTGTGTCCTGTGCATGATTGAACAGCATGCAGTATTGATACTGCACACCCCGTGCTTCGGCCTGAATAATTTCTGTCTGTGCCGCATGAGCCTGTGTTATCTCTTTTTTGGCTTCCTTCAGGCAGGCATCCGCCTTCTCAAACTGCAATGCTTGTACATATTTTAATGCCTCTTTGGTATGCAGACGGGCATCTCCGGCATGCGTCAGAATCCCCATTGCACTCAGTATCAGCTCATTGTTTTCATCAGTCATTTGCTTCCATCTCCATTTCTTCCTTCACCATTTTATTCTCATGTGCCTTAAAGAACGGCCACCAGATCAGCCATGACAGCAGGAACATGCCTACAACCAGAATCACGGCACGGAAATCACCATGTGTTGCCAGAAAGGAACAAATCGGCATCGGCAGCTGGTTCACATTCATGACAGCATGCGGAATCGTGACAAGACCGCTGGAGAACGCAAACCATGCAATCGTTGGCAGAACCAGTGCATTGATCCACATCGGTATCATTAAAATCGGATTCAAGGCAATCGGTGCTCCATATACCAGAGGCTCATTGATATTGAACAGCGACGGTATCATGGCAATCTGTCCGAACTTCCTGATTCTCTTACTGCGGGATTTGAGCATCATGATATTCAAAGCCAGTGTCATTCCCATACCTCCGATAAAGATTACCGAAAAGGTTACATTTGATGTATAGATATTTGTCGGCTGCAGCCCCTGTTCAAATGCAGCTGCATTTGCGGTGATTCCTGCAAGACCGATGGGACTGGTGATTGGATTCATAAACCAGCTGTTGATCCCGAAGGAATAGAAGAATACCGGTATAAAGATACAGAGCATAAAGCCCGGATAGGTCTGACCGATACTGATCAGTGGTGAGAACAGCTTGGTAATGAGCTCAAATAGGTCAATATTGCACCAGTAAATAAGGATGGTAGTAAGCACAAGCACAATAATTCCGGGAATGACCTGATTCAGCCAGCGAATCAAAAAATCCGGAAGAGATACGGAATCCTCAAACAGATGCAGCTTGAAATACAGATTACTGATCACAATGGTCACAATACCCGCAAAGAATGCAGAAATCATACCGGAGCCTCCGAATCTTCCAAACGCTACCTGAAACTGAAAGTCCGCAATAGACGGTTTAATCACCATAAAGAACATCATTAAAGCGATTAAGCCGGTTGACACACCATATTCCTTAAACCCATATTCCTTTGCGCCGTGATAGCCAACCAGAAAAACAAGTGTCAGCGACATAATGCCAAAGCTGAAATTATAGACCGGAGAAAGATCCGGAAGAAAGGAGACATAACCCGCAAGCAGATTATATATGGAGATGATACTCCCCAGCAACAGAATCGGCACATTGGCCATCAATGCTCCGGAAAGTGTACGTATTATTTTTTTATCCATGGCCTTGGCGACCTTTGGTGCAAAGCTGGAGCCCAGCCAGTTAATAAATGTATTCATAGCTCTATCCCTTTTCCTTTAACGTTTCCATACATAGAGCAAGCAGTCCTTTTCCATCCAGTCCTGCATACATATCCTTCGGTATCATCAGAACCGGGACTGCATACGGATCACACATCGCCTTTAATTCATCAAACGCATAGGATAAATGCGGCCCGATGAGCAAAATATCCATCTTCGGAAGATCATCCGCTATATTGTTCTGACTCTTTGCTTCCACCTTGGCCATGATCCCCTGTTTTTTTGCTGCACCGCGCATCTGCTGTGCCAGAAAGCCGCTGGACATCCCTGCTCCGCAGCATAATAATATATTCAGTTTTTCCATCTTTTCTACCTCCTGTTGGTACTGGAACTGTTCCACGCCTATATTATCTCCGGTATAAAGAAAATGCTCAACTTGTAATCTTTCCTTGCAGGGGTGAAAGTTTTTATATTTTCATCCCTGTAGTGAAAAAGATTCGTTTTGCTTTGTTTACTTCTTGCATTATAATAACAGTAAAGAGAGAGGTATGCGTATGAAAAAGAAACATGAGGAGCTTGTCCATATAATAAGACAGCAGAAACAGCCGATTTCTTCCACACAGCTTGCCAGACTGCTTAATGTTACTCCGCGATCGGTAAAAAACTACGTTGCCGCCATACAGGAGGAATTTCCAGATCTGATTGCGGCAGGTCCCAGAGGATACCGTATTGATACAGATACGCATGTGAAAGCAGAAAGTGATATTCCGCAGACATACCAGGAGCGCAGCTCTTATATCATCCGGCAGTTTTTCATTGACCACGTGCAGGAAATCGATTTGTATGATCTTTGCGATGAACTGTATTTGAGCTATTCATCCATAAAAGGGTTGCTGAATCGCATGAACAAAGAGTATCAGGATACCGGAATCACCTTTCGATGCCGTAATGATATGATATATGCGGACGGGGAGGAAAGACATAAACGAAAATTTCTGACAGACATTATTTATCAGGAATCTAGTGAACGCTTTGTGGATTTACAGACATTGAAGGATATATTCCCGGATTTGAATGTGCAGCAGATTCATGATATCCTGCATGAGACATTCAAGAAGCACAGCTGCTATATCAATGACTTCGGATATACAAATCTGACACTGCATCTTGCTATACTGCTTGACCGTATGCAAAGCGGCAATACGATTGAGCATTCACAAAAGGAGCAGCCTGAGCTTTCAGAAATTACGGTGTCTGTGATAGACGAATTAGAAAAAAGCTTTCATGTTGCCTTACTGGATCCAGAACGCTGTGATATTCACAACCTTGTCACCACCAGCATCAACCTCTGCCATGCGGAAAGCCGACAGGAGCTGATTACCGTTGTCGGACAGGATATCTATGAAATCACACAGACCGTTATATCCTCTGTCAACCGGCAGTATGGTTTACAGCTCGATAAGGATACGCTGCTGTATCCGCTTGCTCTGCATTTCAAGAATTTATTTGCCCGCTGTAAGAGAAACACCTCATTGCGCAACCCGCTGCTGGAAAGCATTCAGGCCTCCTGCCCAATGCTGTTCGACTGCGCAATCTATGTCGCAAATTATCTGGAGGCTTCCTGTAATCTCCACATCACTGCAGATGAAATCGCTTATCTTGCTATGCACATCGGTGCCGATATCGAACGGCAAAGCAGCGACAGCGGAAAGCTGAAATGTGTACTGCTGTGTCCGGATTATCAAAATAGCAGGCAGGAAATCTATAATTATCTTCTCATTCATTTTGATTCTGAAATCTGTATCAGTGCTGCATGCTCCTATGAAGCACAGCTGCCGGATACAGCAATCGACCTGTTGTTTACCACAATTCCCGTACAAAAAGAGTATCCGCATATGCTGATGATTCCTCCATTGAAAAAAGCAATGGATCTTAAGCTGATATTCGAAAAAATACAGGAGGTTATAGATCAGAAAAAGCTGCATATCCTCTCTGAGAGCTTTTCTGACTTTTTTCATGAATCGCTTTTCTATCTGCATACAGATGCCGGTTTGAAAAAAGAACAGATAATCCGTATCCTCCACGATAAGCTCTATGCACAGGGCTATACCTCTCCATCCTTTTATGAAGATGTAATCAAGCGGGAGGAGGCCGCTTCCACAGCCTTTGGATGTATCGCTGTTCCTCATTCCATGAAAATGGACGCCAGAAGGACCGGCATAGCTCTCGCCCTGTCGAAGCAGGGTATCACTTGGGACAAGCAGATTGTTCATGTTGTCCTGTTGATCGCCATACACGAACAGGAGTCACATTTATTCAGAAAGCTGTATGAAGCCCTGATTCTGCTGTTCTCTCAGAAGCATGTACCCGATCAGATCAAGGAATGTATAAGCTTTCAGGAATTTAGACAGCTGTTGCTTACTCTGACAGATTAACAGCTCCTACATATACTCATCCTTACCGGCTGAACAGCTCTACTGATAGGCTGCCTTCCGGAAAAAGGATGACTTTTTCATTTACATTCCTTCCGCTTATTTGCTTGTTTATGCTCGTTTTAACATCTATATCCATAATAAATCGTACATTTTCGATAATATTCGTGCAATAGTGCTTGTAATGCTCTTCATATTCTCGTATAATAAAGCTATGAACGAATATGCTGACTACAGTTTGCATAACGCACCAGACACACATACATAAGGATAAATACCTCTGATAAACCATAAAGATAGGAGTTGAACAGACATGCTGTCAGCTGAAAGAAAGCTGTATATTCTAAAAAAACTGGAATCGGAACAGACGATACAGGTAAAACAGATTGCCAAAGAGCTGCATGTATCGGAATCCTCCATACGCCGAGACCTTCTTGAGCTGGATGATGAAAATAAGGTTGACAGAATTTACGGAGGCGCTGTAAAAAAAGAACGGGAACGCATTCTGACAGATGAAGCGGAAATAAAAATGATGGAACGCATGTCCATTCATTATGATAAGAAGCTGCGGATTTGTAAAGCTGCCAGCACGCTGGTAGAGGATGGGGAGTGTGTTTTTCTGGATGGTGGTACCAGTATTGTACCGATGATTCACTTTCTAAGCAGCAGACCGATTAAAATTGTGACAAACAATCACCTAATCGTACAGAATGTTCAGAATCCAAAGGCTAAAATCATTGTCATCGGTGGAGAATTCAATACGAAGTATCGAATGAGTGAGGGCAATGAAGCTCAAAATATGCTGCGTCTCTATAATTTTGACCGTGCCTTTATCGGCTGTGTCGGTGTTAATCTGGGCATGAAGAAGGCTTTCACAGCCGAGATGGCCACAAGAGAGCTGAAGCGTATCGCTATGGAATTATCAAATCATAATTATCTTCTGATCGATGACAGCAAGCTGCACGTAAAGGGCTTTTGTACGTTTGCTCAGCTGGATGAATTTGAAGATGTTTTTATCAATCGCACGACAGGAATGGAAACACTTCCGGATCATTTCATTGCTGTCAAATAGCAGCTGTACTGCACCATTTCCATATAACAGCAAAGAGTAGTCCGATATGGATGCTCCACAAGCAGTTCATCATCCGGCTTATATTGCAGGAATACATCATTTCATTATATATTGTTATCTAAAAAGCTTTAAGCTTTATCGAAGAGTCTGAACCGTTTATCTCCCGGAGGCTTTGAACTATCCATCATACTGAACTAAAAAATCATCGAAGCAGTATCGATGATTTTTTATATGATAACAGCTCTTCCAAAGGGAGATTACAAACATGACAGTCGCTGTCTTGGAAAAGGAGATGTCTGTATTTCAGAAGGAATCTGCATCATATTTAATTACATACATTTATCCATCAGGGATGCAACAATTCCTCTCTTTATCTGTCTTTCTTAATATGACAGACCCGGATCAAAGAATCCAACCAGAACTCCGGCAACAGCAATCACAACCATGAGCAGCATGATCTTGATCGGGCTGATTCCTTTTTTCGCCATCAGCCACCAGCAGCCCATTACAAACAGCAGAGTCAGAACGCCGGGAAATGCACCATCGAGCTTTTCCTGCAGTAGTACAGGTACTTCCTGAGTTCCTGTAACCTTTTCGATAACTTTAGAGCCTTCAATGACCATCTCTGTTTTATTCTGAATAGAAGTTGTCAGCTGTACAGCCGTTGTAATTGAAACCCAGGTGCCGGCCATGGCACCTACGATTACCTGACCCATTACAATGACAGATTCACGCAATGCAGTTGCCTGTTCGCCGACAATTACCTCCACAGCAGAACCGCCAAGCTCATAGCCCTTTCCATAAATCCATTTCTGAAATAAAATACTTGTGATATTCCATACGATAATATAGAACAGAGGACCAATCAGTGAGCCACCCTCTGAAAGCCCCAATGCGATACCCAGCAGTACCGGAATATAGGTGCCGACAATCAAAGAGTCACCAATACCTGCAAGAGGTCCCATCAAACCGGCGCGAATACCATTGATCATCTCATCATCAATTTCTTCTGCTCCGTTCGCACGTGCTTCTTCCAGACCAGCAGTTATGCCGACAACAATGGAACCAATCTGCGGCTCCGTGTTGAAGAATGGGTAATAGGTCTTCAGCTTTTCAGCCTGCTCATCCTTGGAGTCATACAGTTCCTGAACGATTGGCAGCATGGACCACATATAACCGAAGGTCTGCATGTGTTCATGAGAGAAGCATGTTAGATTTCCGTAAAACCAGCGCCAGAAGGATTTGGATAAAACTTTTTTCGAAAGCTTCTTCATATCAGATATCCTCCTCTTCATTTGTATTTGTCTTTGCACCTCCCAAACGAATCATCGTCATCTGATAATTGATCAGTGCGAATACAGCACCGACTGCAGTTGCCGCAATCAGTGTTAAATGCATGGATGCCGCAACCGTGAAGCCAAACAGGAAGAAAATCAAATCGGTTGCTTTGCTTACGACAGATTTCAGCAGTATTGCAATCCCTACCGCAGGCAGTAAGCTGCCGATAGTAAACAGCGATTTCATATACCAGGAATCCATTGGTAACGCCGTTTTAAAATCTGTAACAGCTCCAGCACCATAATAGGTAATCAGCATGACCGGAATAAAGGATACAAGAATATGCGAAATCAGCGGAAGTATCACATTGACCTTTGTTATGATATTAAAATCCTTTTTATCAAGTCTTGCCCATCCGATATGCTGCCAGACAAGATTCATCATAGCAGTTCCATAAAACTGTACCGTGCCGACCGTACCTACCAGTGCACCAATGGATCCGGCAAGTCCCAGTGCTTCCGGACCGCCAAGATCAAGCCCCTGTGATTTCGCTGTTGCATAGGCAAGCGGGATACCGATATACGATACTGCACGAAGATCGGCAGCAACGGTTCCTCCAGGTGTTACAACTGCGATATAGATAATCTGCATAGGAATAGCCAGTTTGATACAGCCCTCTACATCACCCAATATCAACCCGACAAATAATGAGGCAATCAACGGACGATTTAATGTATAGTTACCAATCGTCGTACCCAGTGCGGCAGGGATGGACGCTGCTGTACAGCTCATTAGACCCAGCAGTGCAGCCTGTACCCAAGTAATCATAACTTCATCTCCTTTTCTCTGCATAAAGCAGCTCAACAGCAAGTCATCCTTTCTCACATTTCACGGCCCCTACCCCTTGGAAAATCAGACCTGCTGTAATTACAAGGATATTATATTTATTTGTGTAATCGTTTATAAAACTATAAATAGCGATATACTTATAAATGACACGCAGCCTTTTTATTATTTGCACATTCTTGCACGTTTGACAGCATTGCAGTTACAATTCTGCTTATTCAAAGCAGGAAAATGTTTGTTATTATAAAATAATATATTCGAAACTGTGATTTTATTTGGTATTTTCCATATTTAGCAAGCTTTTGTTTCTTGTTTATCTCATAATCTGATTAGTTTACTGTTTTTCAAAGGAAAAACATTCATTTCTCTTAATCGATACGAATACCTATCAGCTCTTCTTGAAAGCAGCCATTTTGTTTTAAAGGATTCAAATAACGATCAGCAATTGCATAGATACAATTGTATGTTCTTTTATATTATTCAGGTATGCAGTACGACATCTTTCAGCCTTTACAACCATACATACATTCACAGTACAGCTAATATAACATTTTATGTACAAAAAGTATGAGAGTTACCACACAGCTTTCCGGTATCGTGCTGCTGATAATATTTCCACAGTAAAAAAGAGGCATCCCTATTTGCCTCTTTACTATATTCTTCGCTTCTTATCCGATATTAGTAATTATCTGTGGAAACCTTATTATCCAGACCTAAAACTACCGGTACAGACTTGTATCCAACACCCATGCGATCGATTCCCATATCGATCAGCTGCAGGAAATGTTCTCTGGTACGGATGCATCCGCTTCCCTTAACCTTACATTTACCGTCAACCTCTTCCATCATAACCTTAATGATTTCCGGTGTTGCTCCGTGTGACTCAAAGCCTGTAAGGAATCCGGTGCTGGTTTTTACAAAATCTGCCCCTGCATCGATACAGCATTTGCATGCTTTACGCACCTGTTCCTCATTGAGAGCATCTGTTTCAAAAATCACCTTGATTTCTCTGCCATATTTATGAGCAGCATCCGCACATGCTTTCAGATCCTTCGTGACTTCATCAAACTTACCGGAACGGATCAGACCGAAATTAGCAACGATATCCACTTCTTTTACAGTATCGTATTTTGCTACGATTTCAATCTGCTTCACTTTAGATTCTGTTGAGCTCGTCCCAAATGGGAAGTCACATACCGGACACAGCATTGTTTCGCTTCCCTTAACATATGGTTCACAAAGATCCATATATCCTGGATTGATACAGATTGTAGCACAGCCCAGCTCGACGCCGTCTTTTGTAAGAGCAATGATATCCTCCTCTGTAAATTCAGGTTTTAATACGGAATAATCAATATACTGTGCAAGCTCCTTTGTCGTCATTTCACATGCTTTTTTTGTTGGTTTCATTTTGTCACCTTTTACACCATAGTGCCCTTTCTTACAATCTAATTATAAGGCTGCAGCGAAACAAAATCAAGCATTTTCATTCATTTTTATATATGCTATAAATGAATTTGAATGTTTTTGCTCATTTTAACCAGTATTTCTTATCAACAGGTAGATTAACAAACAATTATATTTCCTTCTATATAAAATAATCACAAGCCTACACGCAGGATTTCGGGTGCGATAGAATCATAAGGAAGATGCTGAACCTGAAGAGTCGCGTTTATCGCTATGCATAAGAAGGCAGTGCCCCAACACCAATAGTGCTATAAAATCACGGCTTAGAAATAAGCTGTATATCGCATAAAAAAACACGGATCTATGCCGTGTTTTCTTAATGACTTTCTCTTAGTAGTTTTTAGCTTCTTCAGCGAAGTGAGCTCCGGAGTATCCGCATACCGGACATGCCTTTGGTGCTGCAGTTCCTTCGTGACGGTATCCACAGATATCACATACCCATACAGTAGCTTCATCTTTCTCAAATACTTTACCGTTCTTCACGTTTTCCAGCAGCTTCAGGTAACGTTCTTCGTGGTGTTTTTCGATTTTAGCAACCTGCTCCATCTGGAATGCGATTTTAGCAAAGCCTTCTTCCTTTGCAGTTTCCGCAAATCCCTTGTACATGTCAGTCCACTCATAGTTTTCACCAGCAGCTGCATCCTCCAGATTTACTGCAGTTGTAGGAACCTTATCCTCATGCAGAGCCTTGAACCACAGCTTTGCGTGCTCCTGCTCATTGCGTGCAGTTTCTTCAAAGATATCAGCGATCTGCTCCATACCTTCTTCACGAGCCATCTGTGCGTAATATGTGTATTTGTTACGTGCCTGAGATTCACCGGCGAATGCTGCCATTAAGTTCTGTTCTGTCTTAGATCCTTTTAATTCCATGTTTTTTTCCTCCGTTTTTAACTTTACATTTTCTGATCAGTGTTCCTGATCCATACCATTCTGCTTTTTCAAGCAATCCTGGCAGATACCCTCTGCCATCATATTGTGTGTCTTGATTGGAAGTCCAGTCTGTTTTGACATTTCCTCGTTGAATGACTCAAGATAAGGAATATCCAAATCAAGGATGCGGTCGCACTTAATACAGTGCAGGTGATAGTGCGGTTTACAAGTTTTATCGTACTGATAACCATCTATAGGATGCGCAATCTTTTTGACTTCATGCATCTCACAGAGAATATTCAGATTTCGATAAATCGTTGCCAGACTGATTTTCTGGCCGCCGGCATTCATTTCCTGAAAGACCTGCTCCGGTGTGACATGACCATCTATCTGTTTCATATAGTTTAGTATCATATCACGCTGCTTGGAAGACTTTCTTATCATGTCAACCTCCAATCTTAAGAACCGTTCTTATTATATACCCGAAAAGTGAATCCGTCAATAGTTTTAAGAATAAAATTAAAAATAATTCTTAGTTTTATCATTGGAAGGAAAAGCGGTTATGCAATGCCTTCCTTTTTATGCAGCAGTACCACACACTGTGCCTGCACACCTTCCTCACGACCAACGAAGCCCAGCTTTTCCCCGCGTGTTGCCTTGATGCTAACCTGTTCCATATCACAGCACAGTGCCTCTGCGACATGCTTTCTCATTGCCGGAATATGCGGAGCCATTTTGGGTCGTTCAATCATGATCATGGCATCCAGATTACCGATTGCGTATCCCTTTTCCTCCATAATCTTATATACCTGCCTCAGCATCCACAAAGAATTCATATCCTTATATCTTTCATCGGTATCCGGGAAATGCTTTCCCAAATCCCCCAGCGCCAGCGCCCCCAGAATACTCTCCGCTATTGCATGCAGCAGCGCATCCGCATCGGAATGCCCAAGAAGTCCCGTCTCATGTTCAATTTCCACGCCTCCCAGAATCAGCTTTCTTCCTTTTACCAGCTGATGTATATCTGTTGATTGCCCGATTCGTATCATACAGACACCTCCTTCTTATATTTATATAGTGTATCGCAGATTTCCGGAAGACGCAATTCATCCGTGTTTATTTCATAGGGAAACACAGTTAGTTTGTATTTCTTGCTTTTTTGTAATTTGTAGAAAAATACTACAAAATGAAAGAACCTTATGGTATTATTAAACTATAATAAAAATAGTAAGGGAGAGAAACAAATGAAAAAATTAGCCGCACTGGTATTAAGTTTTGGTATGCTGTTTTCCATGGCTGCCTGCTCCGGTTCCAAGGTAAGTGACGACGCACTGGATAAGCTGGAATCCTCGGTAAAGAAATTCAGCGAGGTAAAAAATGCGAATTACTCTGCAGATATGGATATGACTGTAGATAAGGAAAATGCAAAGATTAAGCTGTATGGTGGTTTTATTTCAGAAACAAAGAAGCCTCTGCAGTTGAGCATGATCATGGATATGGAAGCAAGTGGACAGAAGCTGGAGAAATACATGCAGCTGTTTGTTAAGGACGATACCATGTATCTGAACATGATGGATATGATGAAACAGAAAACAAGTCTGAAGGATGCAATGGGTACTGCAAGTATTCCAAATGTAAATTTTGATGCGGATACCTTTAAAATGAACAAGGAAGACATGAAGAAATTCTTGAAGGAAGCATCTGTAAAGGGAAACGACCTGAAGCTTTCCTTCGATGTTGAAAAGCTGAACGAGGAAACAAAGAAAGAAACAGAGAAAAACAATGTTACGGATGCGAATGTAGAATTCAAGAAGCTGGATATGGATGTCACATTGAACAATGACTTCATGGAGAAAGCTGTTATTACCATGGAGATGACAAATACCAAGGGTGAGACCAAGCAGGAAATGAATGGTACGATATCTCTGACAGTAAAGGATATCAACAAGGTTTCCAGCATTGACTTCCCGGACTTCAAGGATTACAAGGAAGGCAGCATAGAATAACATGTAACGGCCGTTGAACTCTTAGCTTCGCGGCCTTTTTCTAAATAGAAAAGGGAGATGAGAAAATTGAAAAAAATACTGGCGATACTGACCTGTGCACTGATGGGTTTCACACTTGCAGCATGCAGCAGTAAGAACAAAATAAATGAGGATGCACTGGATGCGTATGCGAAGGCAGCAACAAACATTACAAAGATGAAATCCGCAGCCTATGATATGAAGCTGCTCGTTGATGCAGATGATATGGATATGCATGCCAAGGTTACCATGGACGGAACGTATAATGCGGAAAAGAAGCTGAAGCTGGCCTTGCATATGGATGCCGCTGTAAATGGAATCGGACTCGATGATCTTGCATCATTTTATATGAAGGATGATGTTGTGTATGCAAACATCATGGAGATGGAAAAGGAATACAAGGAATTGGATGATCAGCTGCTGAACAAGCTGAAGCTTGATAAGGAAACCGGTGATCCGAAAAAGAATGTTGAAAAGAGCTTTGAAGAAATGACGATGGAGGAAAAGGATGGCAGAAAGGTCATCACGGCTGTCATGAATAAAGACGGTCTGAGTGCCGCAAAGGATTATGCTAATAAATCCATTGATGATGATACCTTTAAACTCGGGAATGGCATTAAAGTCACCGGTATACGTGAAGGCTCCTATATTTTCACAGTGAATAAGCAGAATCAGTTTGAGCGTATAGAAATGAAGGTCGCAGCGTCCTATGAGCTGGACGATGAGGACGAAAAAAAGAAAGCAGTTGATATGACGATCAGCCTCGTAGTGAATCTGAACGATATCAATCAAGTAAATAAAATTGATTTTCCATCCTTTAAAGACTACAAAAAGGCAGATAGCAGGAAATCGGAAGCAAATGACCTGCTAAATGAATTAAGTAATGAAAATGCACTTTGATATATTGCATTTTACATTTATTTCTGATATGATGTACAGGCTTATAAGGGAGTAGTTAGCTCACATTTGAGTAGTTAGGTCAACATAATGATTCACAGTGAATCTGGCTTAAGTATTAAATAACGAGACTTATGCGTGTGTTTTTCACGTATGAGTCTCTTTTTCATTCAGGAGGATAAGGGTATGAGTTTATTTTCTATTTTTATGATCGGTATCGGGCTGAGTATGGATGCATTTGCGGTCAGCATCGCAAGAGGTATGACAATGAAGAAAGAAGATCTTCTGCGTTATGCACTCACGCTGGGTTTTTTCTTTGGTGTTTTCCAGGCTGTTATGCCATTGATCGGCTGGTGGGCAGGAAGCTATTTTCAGGAGTTCATCGCTTCCATCGACCACTGGATTGCATTTGGTCTGCTGTCCATCATCGGAGGGAACATGATACGGGAGTCTCTTCGTGGAGAAGAAGAGGCCTGTGAAGATAAATCTCTGACTTTAAAAACCATTCTGATTCTGGCTGTAGCGACCAGCATTGATGCACTTGCTGTCGGTATCAGCTTTGCATTTCTACAGGTACATATCTGGACTGCGATTACAGTTATTGGTGTTACAACCTTTGTGCTCAGCTTCATTGCCGTCTATCTTGGAAACCGCCTTGGTGATCTTTTAGAGAAATATGCCGGCATTCTGGGAGGTATCATTCTGATACTGATTGGTACGAAGATTCTTCTGGAGCATCTGTTTGGGTAGAAATACCTGTTGATGCTCCCTTTTCTATGATTTTATGATAAAATTATACGTACATGAATGGAGGAATGTATATGAAGCAGCCACTGGCTTTTCGGATGCGGCCGCAGCATCTGGATGATATCATCGGACAGCAGCACCTGATTGGTGAAGGCAAGGTTCTTCGCAGATGTGTTCTTGAAAAGCGCTTATTCTCCATGATTTTCTATGGACCTCCCGGTACCGGTAAAACAACACTGGCTATGGTGCTCGCAAACGAGCTGGAGCTTCCGTTTCGCATGTTTAATGCAGTAACCGGAAATAAGAAGGATCTGGAAACCATATTTCAGGAGGCAAAGTTTTACGAGGGACTGATCGTGATCATTGATGAGGTGCATCGGTTAAACAAGGATAAGCAGGACCTTCTGCTCCCACATGTGGAAAACGGTAATATCACCCTGATCGGCGCAACCACCAGCAATCCGCTGCATGCCATCAATCCCGCCATCCGTTCCCGCTGTCATCTGTTTGAAATCAAGCAGGCGCAGCAGGAGGATATCGAACAGGCTCTGATGAAAGCCATTCATCATCAGGACGGCCTCAATGACAGTGTTCAGATTGAGGAGGAAGCACTGCATATCATAGCGCGTCACAGCAATGGAGATATACGATATTCACTCAACATTCTTGAAATCTGTGCACTTGCAAGTGACGGTGTCATCACACAGGAGCTTGTTTCTCAATATTCCCAGTTTCCGAATATGAGCATGGACAGCGATGGAGACGGTTATTATGATGTATTAAGCGGATTCCAGAAATCCATTCGGGGAAGTGATGTAGATGCTGCCCTGTATTATCTGGGTATCATGATCGAGGCGAATGATATGGACAGTATCGAGCGTAGACTGCTCGTTACCGCATATGAAGATATCGGTCTGGGAAATCCTGCAGCAGTGGCACGGTGTGCAACGGCAATTGATGCCGCAAAACGAGTAGGCTTTCCGGAGGCCCGTATTATCCTGGCCGCAGCCGTGATAGATCTGACTCTATCACCAAAGTCAAAGAGTGCAGAGCATGCAATCGATACAGCAATGAGTACACTGCGCCATACCTCCTACAGTGTCCCGGATTATCTTCGATTTACACCGGTCAATATGGATGATGATGAAAAATATGATTATGAACGTAGTGATCTATGGAATCGTATCCAGTATCTGCCGGACAGATTGAAAAACAAGCATTTCTATGAACCGGAGCTGACATCCTCCTACGAAAAAATACTGGCGCAGAATCTGGAAAAACTGCGCAAGGTACCACGTACGAGCAATCTGAAAGCATTGAAAAAGCAAAGCAGTCGATAATGGCAATAGTATTGTTATCCTCACGAAGCTGTTCTGCATAGTTCTTACTTTCTTCTGCAGAATGCAACATCTAATACTTAAAGCAATCCTCCTGCATTCCCATATGTAATACGCTAGCCAGCTGCCGCAATGAGATCATCAGATTTATATGTCATTTTGAAAAAGGGTGAAATTCATCCTTTTTTGATATCCCATCAGCAAGAAGCAGGCAGCCGCCAATGATTTAAAAGGTAGAGGGCAGGCTGTCAGAATATACTTCAGCATAAAAAAACGATATAATCCCTGTTATATCGCAGTACGCATTCTTTCCCTCAATAATCTAATACTAGTCAAAATATTTCAGATAGTGTTTCAGGTCGCTGTGACTCTTGAATCCATGCTGACTCAGCAGCTTGAAAAGATTTTTTCTTCTGACATTCGCAGTCATACGAAGACCGCAATATCCGTTTTTTCGTACTCTGGCCTCAAATACATCATAAATCTGACGCACCTCTTCATTGTCCGCGTAATCATCACTGACTACCAAAGCCACAATATTGACCAGCTTATCTGAATACAGTGTTTCATAAGGCGATCCGTGAATATAACCAACAACTCTGCCTTCATCCTCCGCAACGGTGATAAAGTCACTTCCCGTTTCCAGTATGGAAATGATACGCTCATACACCTTATCCCCATCATAGGAATACCCCAGCTTTTCATTCAGTGCATGGATGTCCTTATAATCTTCCGGTTTGATTCTTCTAAACTCCATAGCAATGCTCCTTTCCATTTCAGCTTTAGTCTATCATAGAATTGCCGTGATTGTAACAGTTTCTAATACAATTCTTGCCACATTTCTCACCTTTATACCGCATGTATAAATATTTGTTCTCTGGGGATGCTGTAAGTGTTGAAGCTGCCGCATGCAGTTTACGATGACAACAGCTACTATATGAAAGAAAGGCAGATGATATGACATGGTACTTTTAATATTCGCCGCCGCAGGGATACTTTTACTGTTTTATTTGTTTACAAGAAAAAGCGAACAGCCGGTTCAGAAGGTAAATATTCAGGCAGATATACAGCATGATGAAGAAGCAGAGATATTTCTGGCCGGCGGTTGCTTCTGGGGTGTACAGAAATTCTTATCCTCCCTTGAAGGCGTCCGCTTCACGGAGTGCGGATATGCGAACGGAACGAGTGATAATCCAAGCTATGAGGATGTCTGTACAAAGGATACGGGCTTTGCAGAGTGTGTACATGTCCTGTATGATAAAAACGTGCTTACGCTGGAGGAGCTTTTGAATCAGTTTTACACTATCATCGACCCGGTATCCGTAAATCGTCAGGGAAATGATATCGGCTCTCAGTATCGCACCGGTATTTATTATACCAATCCAAAGGATGCCGATGTTATACAGCAGTCTTTGGACAAGCTTCAGAAATCCTATGATCAGCCGCTTGCTGTTGAATATCAGTCTCTTGAAAATTTCTATTCCGCAGAGACCTGTCATCAGGATTATCTGGATAAGCATCCGGATGGTTACTGTCATATACCCGCCTGGAAATTTGAAAGGAAGGAAGCGGCAGAGCCCCACCGTTTCCCGTTGCCGGAGAAGCAGGAGCTAAAGCAGAGACTGAGTGCAGAGCAATTTGCAGTAACACAGGAAAACGCGACAGAGCGACCTTATCGAAATGCTTACTGGGACACCTTTGAAAAAGGAATCTATGTCGATATTGTCAGTGGAGAACCACTATTTCTTTCTACGGATAAGTTTGTTTCCGGTTGCGGATGGCCGAGCTTTACCAGACCGATTCAGAAAGACCTGATAAAAGAAAAAAGTGATATAAGTGGAGGTATGCGTCGAACAGAGGTACGCAGTGCACATTCCGACGCGCATTTGGGACATGTGTTTGATGACGGTCCGCAGCATTGCGGTGGGATGCGTTACTGTATCAACAGTGCAGCATTGAAGTTTATTCCCATCTCTGAGATGGAGGAAAAGGGATATGGTGATTATCTGGCGCTTATACAGCAGGAAAACCAGCAGTCTACTGAATGAGGTATGCGTTTTTCGCACGATACAAAAAAGAACAGGAGAGTATGCTTACGTTCAAAATCGGAATAAGGTAATTCTAGGCTATCAGTCACTATTAGAATTACCTTTTTTATAATATCCGAGAGTGAATCAGAGCCTGCTTCATGTTCTTTTTCTAAATGTATGTTCACATACCTGTTCGTTTTTTCGCTGTTTCTTTTCTACAGTGTTGTTCCTTATCCCTTTTCGGTACTCAGGGAAGGAGTAGTATGGAAGTAAAAGCTCCCTTTACTCGTATAAAAATGAAAAGCTTACATGTATTTATCATGGATGCTTTGTCCAATACCAAGTCTTCAGCAGCACCTGTGATTTATATAATACCTGTAAATGCACCAATGAAAGCAAGTATAATATAGATAATAATCAGATGTGTTGCTTTCGCATGTTTCTTTACCATCAAAATCCATGTCACAACGAGCAGAAGCAAAGGCAGTACAGATGGGAATACACCATCCAGAAAGCCCTGAACCGTAACATCCTTTACGATTGTAATATTCACGCTTAATGCCACAAAGCTGGCACCGATCGCACCCGTTACGATCAGACCCAGAATAGAGAACGCCTCCTGAATACGCTTTGCATTTTTACCAAGAAACATATTGACGGATTCAATTCCTAATCTGTACCCTCTAAAATATACAATATAAGAGAAAGCAACAATCAGAGGAAACATGGTAAATATGTAAAACAGAGGACCTACGATACTTCCATCAGCTGCAAGAGAGATGCCAATACTCAAGAAAATCGGACACATCAATCCCTGGAAAAAGCTATCTCCAATTCCTGACAGCGGTCCCATAAGACCAACCTTCACGCCATTGATCATACCGTCATCAATCTCTGCACCGTTCGCCCGATTTTCTTCAAGAGCTGCGACAATACCGGGTACCACACTGCCTAGAATGGGCTCAACATTATAAAATACACTATGACGTTTTAATGCCTTTATCTCTTCTTCCTTATCGTCTCCATACAATTCCTTAATGATTGGCAGCATACTATGCAGGAAACCAAATGCCTCCATTCGTTCAAAGCCAAGAGATGTAAGATGGAAAAATGACCAGTTTAAATAACTCTTCATCAATGTTGATTTCTTTAATTTCTTCTGTTCCATTAGAATTCAACCTCCATATCGTCTTCCTCCTGATCAGCAGGAGTGCTTCTGCCAAGAAGCTTGTATGCGATTACTGCAAAAATTACAGCAATTACAGCAACAGCTACCATACTCAGTTCAAAGTAGGTTATGAGAATAAAGCCTGTCAGGAAATATACCCAGTATGTTCCATCCTTAATTAACAAGCTGGTAATCATCGTGATACCAACAGCTGGTAATACGCCGCCTACAATTTCCAGTGCATGAATGGTCCAAGCCGGTGCAGCATTTGTCAGACTGATTACATAGTCTGCACCAAAGTACAAAACGAGAAATCCCGGAACAAAACGAAGCAGGAAGGTAGTTAATTGGGCACCAAAGACATGATATTTAATAACACCCTTATAATCACCTTTTTCTGCAGCTTTCACAGCCATATTACCCCAGAATACATTGCAGAATTCCATACCATTCCAGATTAGAATACCAACGATTCCTAAGGTTGTGGCAAGTGCTATAGAAACATTGGCATCTCCACCAGATACTACTCCGAGTGCTACAGCAGGATAAGCAACAACAGCGATATCTGTTTGAATGGAACCACCAACAGACATTGTGGCAAGATATACTGTTTGAACAGCTGCTCCCACTGTGACACCTGTTGAAACATCCCCAAGAATAATTCCAACGATCAATCCGGAAGCCAGCGGCTTACTTAAAACATAATATCCTCCAAAATCCCCCATAAGAACTGGTACACACTCTGCTGCTAAATAGCTGAACAGAGCAATCAGTACTGCCTGTAATATACTCACACGACTCACTCCTCTCCTATGTTTTTATTTATGATGTACGGATTTCCAATCAACTGCCTGTGTAGAAGGAATATTCTGGAATACGATTTCTTTACCCTTTTCAGAAAGATATTCGCACGCCTGTATTTCTTCATCATTTAATGCTGTAAATTGAGCAAGAAGGGTTCTGCCTTCTTCCTGTGATACCGGTCCGAGAGTGATTTTATTACCTACATTTACACCGCCTTTCTCCAGTTTCTCGAACACAATAGGTGATCTGGCTATCAGAATATAATTTCGTTCACTCTCTGATGCCTGCTTCGCCTTGATCAATGCCTGCTCAACGGTATAAATAAAAACTTTCATTCCCACTGCAGCATTTTTGTAAATCTGACGCATTGTTGGATCATTCGATATTTCATCATCCACCAGCAGAATACCGTTGTTCTGGAAAATCTTGCTCCACATGGTAACTGTTTGTCCATGAATTGCCCGATCATCCACTCTTGTAAAAACAAATGACATATGTCCAGCCTCCTTTTTGTACTAATCTTAATCAAATTATTACATACAATTATTTTATTGTCTATACAAAAATTAAAATTTATTAAATTTGTTATGCTATAAAAAAAGGTACTATCAATTTTAAAATTTTTTATTTTGCTGATTTTTAGACATTCTTCTTTATTGTCCTGGAAAGTAAAGAAAATAAAATATTATAAAACTAGGTTTTTTCGTAAATCTATAAAGAAAAAGCATACAATTCTCTGCTTTGTACATATAAAAGTAATAAAAATACTCAGGTTGACAATAGAATCCGAGCATGATAATAATGAAATTAGAAATGATTGGAGGTCATATTATGGACTATGATTTTGGAAAAGCATCTACCATCCCATCTGTATTTAACGACGAAACAAGAGAATTGCAGGTACCACCGGATACTGTGATTGAGGAAATCGCAATCCGCAGAATGAAGGATATGCGTGAATTATTCCGTAATTCTGTAGATTATGAGGATGATTATCCTCTGTATTACATGTATAACGGTATCTACCGCAGCGCCCACAAAGAGATCTTTAAGAGTCAGCATATCCGTTATGAATATACCATCCTAATGCCACAGACGATTCATAAGGAAATGATGAAAGCTCACGGTCATATTCATGGCGTACATCCGATTAAGAAAACAAGGCACATTGAAGCATATGAGGTTCTTCAGGGTACAGGATTTTTTGAATTATTTGCCTATGAAGAAAACAGTATTCAGGTGATTATGTTAAATGTGAAGCCTGGGGATTATTTAATCATTCCTAGCGGTTATTACCATTTATCCATCAATACGGGAAAAGATCCGTTTATATTTGGTGATCTGATTATTGAAGATGCCAATAGTGAATATGGACATCTGAAAGAAATGAAAGGTGCTCCAGTCTTTGTTATGGAAGGTTCCTCAGGTTCGCCGGAATTCGTATTGAATAAACAGTATCATGAACATGAAATCAGAATTACGCAATTGAATGCGGAAGAGGTCCCTTGGGAAAATCCAGTTGATCCAATCCCTTTATATGCACATTTCATTGCAGATCCGGATGCATTCAGCTTTCTAAAATAACATAATGCAGGAAACCTGCAGTAAAAGAAAAGAGAAATTCTATCACTGTTTCTTTCTTACTTTAGGGTATATGAAAAAGGGAGACTTCAACTTCTATTGATAAAACCAATCATGTTGAATCTCCCTGTTTTATGTTTACCCACAATCGGGAAAGAGCCCTGTCACTGATTTCTCTTTTTTCGTTCCTATTATATTTTACACTTCAGCTTCTCCAGTAACGGACCAAGCAAATGTTCATCTTCTTTCCGCATTCCGTACTCTCCTATCCGGATATGCGGTTTATAGCTGCCGTGAAAATCACTGCCGCCACTGATCAGCAAATGCTTTTGTAATGCATATTCCTTAAAATAGTTCTGCTGATCCATGGTGTGATAGGTTGTAAATACTTCGATGCCATCCAGCCCCATGGAACAAATTTCATTCAGTAAAGCATCCTTCTTGAAAAAAGCAACACCGGGATGGGCAAGGACCGCGATCCCATTATACTCATGTATCAGTTGTATTACATCCTCTGCCTGAGGATATGGTACAGGAACAAACGCCTCTTTACCATAAGAACAAGAATCCCAATAGAAATTGACGACTGCATTCCCCGCCCTCTTTCCACCTTCATAATAGTCCTGCAGCTGCTGCAGATGCTCTCTTTGCGCATGAGCTAAAAACGTTCCGTAAATCACCTGAAAAGGATTTTCCTTTCTGCACCGTTCCATAAGCGTATCAACCTGCAAATCAACATGGTACAGCTCTTCAAGACGCTGTGCCTTGCTTTTGAAAGCCGCAAATTCCAGTTCATTTATTCTTTCATGAAGATGTTCGAATACCGGGGCATGATATTGCAGCTGAAAACCGATGATATGTGTTTCATATCCATGAAACAGAGAATCAAATTCAATTGCAGGTAATACAGCAATTCCCTGTTTCTTTCCTTCCCGATACATTTCATCAATTCCCTGCATACAATTATGATCACAAAGAGCAACCGTATGCAGTCCTGCTTTCTTTGCAAGTTCAATTAATGCAGAGCATTCATACTCTCCATCGATACTCCAGATAGAATGCATATGAAGATCCTTGCTTACACGATTAGAATTCCGCATCTTCATCAGCTTCCTCTACATTTGATAGCTGCAATTCCATAATGCTTTCTCTTCCCTTCGCGATACAGTGCTTACACAATGCATCCAGATCCATAAAATTTCTGGATATATAAGCTTCCAGTACCATGATGAGATTACAGCCGGAAATAATATGAAGATCATGTTTTCTCTGCGCTTGTAGTATCTGAGCCTGATTTGCGGGAGATCCCCCCGGTATGTCACAAAATATCAAAATACCGTCACCTTGGTCCAGTTCATCACATTTTAAGGATAATTTTTCATGAAAATCTGCCGGATCATCCTTCTCCTGTAAACATAAAACATCCAGAAGATCACTTTCATCATTGAAAAAACAATACGTTTCTTTCAGTCCCTGAGCCAGAGGTCCATGTGAAATCAAAAGTATTCCTATCATTATAATTTCCTCCTTTTCTACATCATACCTTGATTTTTTTCTTCAGTCAATAATTTGTTTATACATATGACAAATAATGTATACATATATATTTTTGTATAGACAATTTATTTTTTCAATGCTATAATGCAATCGTAAAGATCCCATGATATAAGCAATATTGGATCGGAAAGGATAGGATACCATATGAAGTATTTAACATCAGCATCTAATTACGAAAAGCACCCCACCACTGTCATACAGGGACATGACAATCAAGCCGTACGAGGTTATGAGGACATATGCAAATGGATCAAAACCAAAATGACCAAAGAGCGCAATATCGTTTGTGTCGACTGCTACATTGGCGTAGATCAGGAGGAACTGCTGGAAGGTTTATGTAAATATCTGACTTTTGATAAAATTATTTGCAGTGATACGATTTTTTATGATAATGATAAGATCTATGAGCTTTTAAAGCGTAACATTACCGATGACCGTGTATATGGAATTGCTTATTACGGAAAGTGGATGGATTTAGTAGATCCGCAAAGACTGGCAAATGCCCGTGAAGAAGCAGATACAGCCACTGGTAATATTTTGATTCTTGGTACTGCTGCAGACTACATCACAAAGAGTGATATTCTTGTTCTTGCGGATATGACAATCTGGGAAATTCAGATGCGCTACCGTCATGAGCATCTGCCGAACTTCCATACAGATAATGCAGATGAAGACATGATACGAAAGTTCAAAAGGGGATATTTCATTGACTGGAGAATAGGTAATGTACATAAGCAAAGCCTATATGATAAATTTGACTTCTATCTGGATACTGTAAAGCACAATGATCCCCGCATGATTGACAGAGAAGCATTTGAGGATGGTCTAACACAGCTTTTACAGCAGCCGTTTCGAACAGTACCGTTCTTCGATGAAGGACTCTGGGGCGGTCAGTGGATGAAGGAGGTTTGTGATGTAGAGGATAAAGACAGAATCAATTATGCATGGAGTTATAATCTTCTGTTCCAGGAAAATGAGGTAAACATCACATTTAAAGATATTTCAGTAAATATTCCAGGCTATACTTTGATGCAGCGTTTTCCAAAGCAATTGATCGGCGAAAAAGGCTTTGCCAGATTTGGTGCAGAGTATCCGATTCGTTATGATTTCCTAGATACGATGGAAGGTGGAAACTTATCCCTGCAGGTACATCCAAACCAGCAATATATGGTACAAAATTTTGCGATGCCTTTTACACAGGATGAAAGCTATTACTATCTTGACTGTGCAAGTGATGAAGAAACTTACATATATCTCGGTTTAACTGATGAGGCTAACCGTGAAGAGATGGAACGTGATCTCAGACTGGCATCTGAAGGAAAAATTGATTTTCCTGCTGAAAAGTATGCAAATAAGCTGCCAGCTAAAAAACATGATCACTTCAGCATACCGGCAGGTACAGTACATTGTTCCGGAGCTAATACAATGGTCTTAGAAATTTCCTCTTCACCTTGTATTTTCACTTTCAAATTATGGGATTGGGGAAGAATTGGTTTAGACGGACTTCCAAGACCTGTTCATATTGATCATGGTATGAAGAACATTCAATGGGATAAGCATACCAGCTGGATTAAAGAAAAATGTGCTTTTGATCCGGTATTGATAGAAGAAGACAGTGTACATAAAGAAGAACGTACGGGATTGTGTGAACTTCAATTTCTGGAATGCAGAAGAATCTGGATGACTGGAAAAACAACGCATTGCACAGATGGAGAAACCAATGCTCTGAATTTAATCAGCGGTAAGGAAGCTCTCATTGAAAGTCCGGAAGGACAATTTGCGCCATTCGTCATTCATTTTGCTGAAAGCGTATGTATCCCTGCAACCATAAGGTCTTATACGATTACACCATATGGAGAAAGTGAAGGAAAAGAAGTCGCTATCATGAAAACATTTGTCCGTTTCTAATATGAAACGACTATATCGTATTAAGCCGATTGGTCATTACCGGATATGGGGAAGTGATACACTGGGAGACCAATTCCATCTCACAAATCCCAGATCCATAGGTGAAATCAGCTGTGCCAGTGCGAATTCCTCATGTGATTGCGAGATATATGAGGAAGCGTATACCTTATCTGATTTTTATAAGAATCATCCTGAATATTTTCATCTGTCATGTAAACAATTTCCCCTGCGTATAAATATAATGGCAGCAAATGAGGATTTATCTATTCAGGTACATCCTGATAAAACATCCACAACAGACGCTCAGCCGGAAGCCTGGTATGTCATTCACAGTGATGGCTCCCGGTTATGTCTGGGGCACAACTGGCAAAAGAAACAGGATTTTCTGGATGCGGTTGCTCATCACAAGCTTCTTAATGGAATTCGCTATCTTCCCTGTGCCAGCAATGACTATTTCTATTTACAGCCGGGAACCGTACATGCGGTAGGTAAGGGATCTCTGATATACGAACTCACATGTCAATCTGATATCACATATCGGCTTTATGATTATGAACGAACAGATGAATCAGGACATAAGCGACCCCTGCATATAGAACAGGCTGCAAAGTATATATACTATCCGCAAGTATTGAAACAGCGCACACCGATACAATTGATACAAAGCAGAGATTGTATACAGACAGTATACCAAAATGATCCCGGCATCTTTACGTTAAAGAAAATAGAGCTGCATGGAGATACCACGATACACCATAAGGATTTCCACCTCCTAACGGTAATTGAAGGAAACGGCACGATCAACGACGAACATATAAACAAATGGGATACACTTCTTCAAATTTGTGATACAAAACTTCATCTATGTGGTGATATGACAATCATGGCAGCGAGCTTTAAAGAAGCAAAGACTTCCTGCATAGCCACATAACCCTATGTATGACATAACGATAGCGAAACACAACTCTATAGCATCTGCAAACAGTAAATGCGTTATCCAAACTATCCGTTTAATACTAAGCTGTATTTGCAGTTTTCCTATCAATAGTGCATGTATATAATGGGCAAAGTCTTTTGGAACTTACCTTACAAAATAAAACCCTGAAGTTATAGAGGACATAATATCCATAACTTACAGGGTTTTTATCTTATTCTTTACAGCAGAGATGCCGCTTCTTCGTCCACAATCAGAGTGAAATGAGGATGCAATGTCAGAATGGAGGCTGGCACATCCTGATCAACCACCTGTTCCAGCAGTGTTTTGATAATGCCTGCTTTTTTTACTCCGCTGGCAATCATGACGATATGTCTGGCACGCATAATACTGCGTGGACCCATTGTAATATAATACTCAGGAACATCTTCCTCAACATTATGAAACTCCGGCAAGATGCGTGCTTTTAAACGCTGATCATTTTCCACACGGGTTGTCAGATCACCAAATTTTGTCGTCTGTGGCAGATTACCGCAAAAGTGACCGTCTGCCCCTACTCCCAAAATCACCATATCAAGCCCACCGTCTTTTTCAATGCGCTCGTCCTGTGTCTGATAATTAAACTGATCGAGCTTATGAATCTGTTCTTCTTTTATGTGTGCAGGTGTAAAGAATGCATCCCGCAGACCGGATATCGTAACACCCTCACGGTCCTCTTTTCGATAGGGTATTTCATCAAAGTTATAGAAATGCACATGCTGAAACTGTTTTTTATCTTTTACCATAGGTACCAAAATTTCATACATACGCTGCGGTGTCGTCCCACCTGTTATCGAAAGATTTACTCGTTCCCTATCCTGATACATATAACTCATCACATAGCCTGCGGCTACCTGACTCATCTCTTCAACGTCTTTACCGATTATCATTTTCATTTTTATATTCTCCTTAACATATAATATTCATAATTTCCTGACCAGCAGATACTGCATGCTCTTTATCTTTCACAAACAGGTCGAGATACTGGTTGGCGTTCGTGATGATCATAATGACATCACTATTGTAGTTTTCTTCTTTTATTTTCGCCTGATCAAATCGTATTAAGGCAGTTCCCTTAGTAACCGTGTCTCCCAGCTGTACTTCAGAAGTGAAAAAGGCACCGTTTAAATTCACCGTATCAATTCCGATATGAAGAAGGATATCCACACCCTCACTGCTTCGGATACCGATTGCATGCAGTGTAGGGAACAGGGCGGTTACCTCACCATCCACCGGAGCATATATAACATCCTCCTCTGAATGGAAGGCAATGGTTTTTCCCATTTTCTCCTGTGCAAAGGTATCATCCGGCAGCTCCTTCACATCTGTAAAGCTGCCATTTACCGGACTGTACACGGATATGACCTTATCATCCATTGATGCTGTTATTGTAGGTTTTACGATTGCCTGTACTTCCTTGATATTTACGCTTCCATCCTCTTCGATCAGCTTATTTTTCAATAGAAAGATAATGGCCATTGTTACAGCAATGGAAACAGGCAGACCAATGGCAATTCCCATAAAGCCTTCTCCAAATGTTGCAGGGATGGTAATCAAAGAGGACATGACCATGGCATACTCCGCACCATTGAATGCCGCACAGATAGCAGCACCAATTCCTCCACCAATCATCGTTGCTATCATAGCAACCTTATATTTTACAATGATGCCATATAAACCTGGCTCTGTAACTCCCAGAAATCCTGAAATTGCTGCGGATAGAGATATATTCTTCATTTTTTCATTCCGCTTACGCAATATCAGATAGATAGCTAATGGCGCAGCAGCCTGTGCCATAGTACTCATATAATTCATAGCTCCAATTGTTGTGAATCCATAGGTAGCAAGCTGCTGAGATACGATTGCACGTACTGCATGATGCGTTCCTGTAAGAACGGTCAGCGGACGCAAGAAGCCAATCACAAATCCGGCGATAATCGGTGAGAAGCTGATTAGTGCCTGTACTCCCTCGGCAAGGTACTCACCGATATAAAATCCAAGTGGACAAATCATAACCAGAGAGACAGGTATGATGATAACCAGTGACAGCATCGGTGTAAAGATAACACTGATAATATCCGGGATATGCTTCTCAAAAAAGCGGTATACATAGCTTAATATCCAAACGGATAAAATGATCGGTATGACAGAGGCATTATAATCTAAATATGGCACACTGATAAAGCCGAAAACCTGAAAGCTTTCCAAGCCTGCATTGATGCCCTCATACATAGTCGGATGCATCATACTGCCGGCAACCGCCAACGCCATATATGGGTTTGTCTTAAACCGCTTTGCGGCAGATACGGCTAATAGAAACGGATAGAAATAAAACATACCATCCGATACGATATTCAATAGATTAAAGAGATTGCTTCCCCATTCAATCCATCCAAACTCCCAGAACATAAAGAGAAAGCCTTTGATCATACCTCCACCGATAATCGGAGGCAGACTTGGAATTAAAATGGAGGATATTGTCTCCAACAGATTTGATAGGAAGGATTTCTTCTCCTTTGGCCCTGTCTCCTTTTCTTCATCATTGAAAGCTGTTAATGCGGTAAGTGCCTGATAGACCTTTGTCACCTTACTGCCTACAATAACCTGAAACTGCCCGTTTTGTTCCTGTACCCCCAATACTCCCTCCAACTGCTCAATATACTTGACATCTGCTTTTTTTCTATCTTTTAAGGTGAATCGCAATCTGGTAACACAATGGGTCAGATTTTTAATATTTTCCTCTTTCCCTATATGATCCAGGATTGCTTTTGCTAAATCCTGATTTTTCATAAATGACTCCATTCCCCCGCACTTTGCGTGCGGACACAAATATTACACGAAGGTTGCTTCATACTACAAACTGGATTTTCTCTTTCACTATCTCCTATTGCATTTTCAGTAAACGGTTAATATGTAAGGTAAGATATAATTTTTCACTATCTGCTGATGTATTTTGATAAAGTACATCCATTTTGTCTGCAATACTTTGTGCACAGGCATATGCCTTTGGATATTTTTCCTGTACAATCTCCAGCAGTTCATCATTGATGGATTCCTCTATTTCAAAATTCAGCTGACGGATCAGATAATATCTTAAATGTGTTATGAAACGGGAGAACGATGTACTGTTCTGATCAATCGTACAATCAAAATATGTTTCTATATAGGAAACAATTTCTGCCATAACATCTGTCTGCTGTGAAACATCATATGCTTCGCTCAGTCCACCTAATGCATTTACGACATGCATTGTCAGAAATACGGCTTCTCCCTGTGGAAGGTCTACATGCAAACGTTCCTTAATCAGACGCAGTGCGTAGTAGCCAACTTCCATTTCTTTAGGATAAAACTGCTTGATTTCGTTTGCGAGAGGATGATCTATCAGCATATGCTTCTGCATGCGTTCCATTGTAAATTTTAGATGATCCGCAAGTGCAAACATCAGGTTTCCGGAAACCGGTTTACCCAGCATTTCATTTGCCTTAACAATGATTTCCTCACAGACATTCAGTGTTTCCATTGGAAGACTTTTTAACAATTTTATATAATAGACATCATCCGTATGCTCCTGTAATATAAAACGTTGTTCAATCAGCTGTTCATTCACATCATTTCCGGGATATACCTGAAATCCCAGACCTTTTCCGGTTACGATCATCTTTTGTGTTCCATCCTTGATGAGTACGACATTGTTGTTTATACGATTGATAACCTTCATAATGACACCTCTTTTTTTATGTGATCACATAGGAATTAAATAAATGGAATAAAAAAGACCCAAATGATTTATACTAAAAATCACTTAGGTCATGCCGGCATATTCCGTAACAAATCCTGGTTACTATTTAATTCATTTACATTCTAACAGACGCAATTTCTCTTGTCAACCACTTTCATCAGAAAAATGAAACCGCTTATATTTATAAATTACGGTTTTCGCAATCAACTGTAAGAAAGTTTATTCGTAGAAATTACTTTGATAACCATAGCTGGAAACATACCATTTCATACAACAGCAACTAGAAATCATATATAATATAAAATAATTTTATGCAGTCCGTCTCCGCTTATATTTCCTATGCGCGTTCCTTTATTATAATTTTTTATCACTGCAATTCATCGCAGTCATGCCCAGCTCAAGTCATTTTATCAGGCGTCATAAGCAATCATTTCTTTATCCTCACATCGCCTTTCACATTTCTCTTGTCATTTTTCTCGCCCGAACAATCAGAAAGCTTGGTTTGATAAACTCTTTTATCATACCCGGACATTCCTGCAGCGCATGTTCATCCGGCAGCGTTTCCACCATATCTTCTACAAAAAAACCAGTGTGTGCAAGCGTGGTGATGATGGTTCCCATCATGCGATGACAGTTTTCCACATTGTCGACATACCAGAAGCCGCTCCTCTTTCCTTCCCTTCCATAATCAGAAAAGGTATAGGAAATACAATCTCCATGCTCATCGTGATTATAGTGACCCTTTCCATCATAGGTCGCAGTTATAATTGGATGCTCCTGTGAAAACAGAAGGATGCCACCCGGTCGTAACAGCTTATAAATATCATGTACCAGGGCAGGGAAATCTTCAGCATAATGAAAGGCTAGAGAGCTGTACACAAGATCATAGCTATTGTTTAAGGTGCCAAGCTCCGCCATATCCATTCGCATATATGTAATTACAGGATGTGCATAGTTTCTTCTTGCTTCTTTCAGCATTTTTTCTGAGATATCGATCCCGGTTACATGTGCAGCGCCGTTTTCTGCAAAATGAAGACAGTTATGCCCATAACCACATCCGATATCCAATATCGCCTTACCTTTACTATCCGGCATCAGCTTCTGCATCTTTGGCTGCTCCATAAAATCATTATAGTTTTTCCTATGCAGACGTAAATCCATATACGCAGAAAAAAATTCATCATTATCGAAAATATTTTGCGTCATTTCACATTCCTCCTTCTTTCCTCTATGATTTTTCGTGACCGCTCCGCCTGTATTTTCAAAATGCCGTTTTTTTCTGCATATGCCTGAACAAACGCTTCACTTTTTTCACAGGTAAAGGCAGACATGCAAAGAAGCAGCTTCCACAGAATCAAAGAGTCTTTCTTCCATTTTTCAGCCAGCTGCAAAAGTGAATCACAGATTTGTGGTGAAGCGATATCCGGGTGATAAAAGGCCATAAACCCTATAGCGTCCAAAGCCTCACTTACTTTTGCTTTATCGTCACCTTCTGTAACAGCTACTAAAACAGAGGCTGTACATGGATTCATTTTTCCCATACAGCGCGCTATAATATCCCGCGGAAGTGGATAGGATTTTTTTGCGGATACTGTCTCGGGAACTGTTTTATACTGGTTTGTCCCTATCCTTCCCAGATACAGAGCCATTTTTTCAGCTGTTCTTTGATCACCTGCCTCAAGCGTTTCACAAATTGCTATCCGCGTGTATAAGCACTTCTCCTTTTCCAGCTGCTGAAGAAGCTCATCAGCAGCCTGCTCCACATCTTTTTTCAGGCTGATTGCTGCAGCACTTCTTATCCATGCCGTTTCATGTGATAGCAGAAGTATACGCTTCTTCACTTCCAAGGATGACAGCTCTTCTATATCATCCAATGATGCCTTTCCCCGCTTTCGCAATTGCTCCTCTGTACTTTTCACACACATACCCCCTTCGATAAAAAGACACCGTACAGTGTCTTTCAGCCTATTTGTTTTTATATTTTTTTGAAGTTTCCGTACTTACAACCGTATAAGTAAACATCTTATAGTTGTAAATGGTTTTTGTATATTCGATTGGATTATTATTCAAATCATACGCCGTATTATAAACAATCAGAGCAGGACCTGACTTTGCCTGCAACAGAATATGTGCGTCTTCACCGCGAATGCTGTCTGCCCGAATGTCATCTCTTGCCCATGATAAATCCAGGTGATAATGCTCATAGAAAACATCATATAAAGAAAAGCTTTCAAAGTTGAACATTTCAAGACCCGGACAGTATAATGCATTGATATGCGCATATTCTACAGCGATTGCTTCATCATTCGCATAACGGATCCTATGCAGAAAATAGACTTCATCCGTTTCCTTCAGATTCATTGCCTCACGTATATGCTCATCCGGTTTTATCCTTTCCAGATGCAGCACCTTACTATGGCATTTCAATCCTTTTCGCTCCATGAGTTCTGTAACGCCCAGTATTTCCTTGCTTCTTTGAATCATCAAATCCATTACAAACGCACCACGGCCACGATCAATGCGTACCACTCCCTGCTGCTCCAGCTTTTGCAGGGCATGTCGGATGGTCATTCTGCTTGCGCCAAAGCGCTCCTGCAGCTCCCGCTCAACAGGAAGCTTATCTCCCTGTTTATATATTTCCTGTCGTATTTCCTGATGAATCGCATCTGCAATTTCCAAATATTTAGGCTTACTCTCTTTCATTTACCTCACCTCATTGTATGTTAATCCTATTATAACAAATAAATCAGTATTTGTATGTACCTTACAGGATAATATATCTTGAGTAGCAATTGTCTATACAAAACATCCTTCATAGTGTATATTTATTTCCTATCAGCAAAGATATCATACTCACTTTACAGTATGGAAAAAGGCCCATCACACAACGATTGGACCTAAAGAAGCTTCTCTCACATCACATTGCAAGAACCTTATTCCATTTTTCTTCAATAACAGGAATCCCGTTTTTCCTATGCTCCTCCATCGTTTGCCACTCCGGTTCACCCGGAAATAAAACAGGCCTTGCTTCATCAATCGGCTTGGATGCCTTGATATAAGCGAGGATACCATCCACAATGGCATCGGTCTGCTCTTCAGTATTTGCCTTCGATGGGTCTATGGCAATCATCATCTGAGATAGTCCTATCTCATCTTCAAAGGTCCCGATTGTATGCACCGCATTCCCGGCTGTCAGCACACTTGCGATCATATCCAGTGCAATCGAAATCCCGCTCCCCTTCCAGAAGCCCATAGGCAGCACTCTTTTTGTTTTGTATATTTCACCGGGATCCCTTGTAATCTGTCCGCCGGTATCATATCCGCCAGGCACCGGAAGCTGCAGGCCCTTCAGCCTGTAATCCTCTATCTTTCCATAGGAGAACTGAGACATTGCACAGTCGATTACAACATGCTGCCCATTGCTGCGCGGAATTGCAAATGCCAGTGGATTATTTCCAATTCTCTGATCCTCACCACCCCATGCAGGCATATTCGGCTTTGTATTTGACCAGCAGATACCGATGCACCCGGCATCCGCTGCCTGAAACCCATAGCTCCCACCACGCATCCAGTGATTGTTATTGGCCAGTGCTACCATACCAATGCCATACTGCTTTGACAGCTCACAGGCTCTTTCCATAGCCTGTCTGGCATTCAGGGGACCAAAACCGCGATGTCCGTTCCAGCGTTCATACGCTCCAAGCTGTAGCTCACAGGTTGCCTTGATATCAGGATCTATTCCTCCCTTCTCCAAATACTCCACAACCTTTGGAAAACGATTCAGTCCATGCGAATAGACCCCTGCCAGACTATTCTGTGCAAAGATTGCCGCAGCAGCCTCTGCTCTGTCCTCCTGAAACCCCTTCTTCGTTAAAACACGTTTGAATTCCTGCAGCATTGTATCATAGCTTACACGCATAATAAGTTCATTCCTCCTCACGGTACTTTGATAGTTGCGTTTCCTGGTTTCCATATATGGTTCTATGTACTCGCTCTATGTTCTTAGTTGCTCTTAAACAAGCACGGTTGTCAGCCCATGATGATTTCCTTTAGCTGATCTCCTTCATTTTTATAGAAATCCTTAAGGATACGCAAATCTGTTCCCAGTGCAAAATCACGAACGCCAAGCTCATAATAATAGGCCGCATCCGCCGCATTCCGTATTTCTACACGGATGCGTTTTCCATATCGAAGTGCTGTTTCGATTACATATTTTTCAACCTCTTTGACCTCATCCGGATGTGCGCTTTTATCAAACCCGGAATTCATGGAGAAATCAGCAGGACCGAACTGCAGGAAATCGACCTCCTCCACCTGACAAATCTCTTCCAAATTGTGTACTGCCTCAACCTTTTCTATCATAAAGCCCTTAACGATATCACAAACATCCCGTGCGTAATCCATCTGACTGGACAGATTGGCATTGCGTATCCAGCGTCTGTTCACAAAGCCAAGAGCGCCTCCATCCGGTGTAGCCGGTGTAATTTGCCGGATGGTCTCTCTCACCTCTGCCGCTGTTGTATGATCGGTGAACAGGATTCCCTCAAAACCGGATGCCATAGCCTTTTGCGCCACATATATACGATTGTGATAGTCCGGCTTTATAATCATGGAAATATTGTGCAGCTCTGCTGCGCGTGCCATGTTCTCCAGGTCGTAATGGTCAAATGGGGCATATTCCGCCAGGAATTCCACATAATCATACAGCTCGTTGCTGCCGATGATTTCAATAAGCTGCGGCCATGTAAAATCGATACGGGTTGCGATGATTACTTCTTTTTCCTTTAATTTCTTTCTTAACTGATTTATCATATTGTTTTACCTTTCCTGCAGAGCTCTTCTGCTATCGTTACTTTTTGATTCTTTAACACTGTGTGCGATATCCCTGCTGCCATGGTAATCAGACGCATCAGCTGGTAACCGGTTTCCTCCAGATATTCCTCTGTATGTGCCAGTGCCTCATGGAGTGGATAGATTCCCTGCTGTATGGTGAAAATGCCTTGAAAATATGCAGTAAGTGCTGCACAATCCACTTCCCTCTGCCCGCATACGGCAAGCACAGGAATGCCTTCCTTCTTCGCTGCCTGCGCAATACGTATCGGAAGCTTTCCCTGCAGGGTCTGATGATTCATCTGTCCCTCTCCCGTAATCACCAGATCTGCTGTATGCAGTCTTTGCTCCAGACGGACATAACGGTTGATCAGCTCATAGCCAAAGGTTAATTCCGCACCGAGTATGTGCAGTCCTGCAGCACAGCCGCCACCTGCACCGCAGCCTTCCTGCATAAGATTTCTTGCACTTCGCTGCTCCAGTAGATGAAGCTGCTGTTCCAGCTTGTGCATCTGCATGGCATTTGCCCCCTTCTGTGCAGAATAGGTAAGCACACAGCCCTCTTTTCCATACAGTGGTGCACAAACATCACAGCCTATGAGAAGTTTCATATCACCGAGCTTCTTTCTTACGGTATGAAAGGCTTCTTCATCCCAGTGATCAAAAGCAAACAGTGGATTGCAATCGTCAGGCAGCACATTTCCCATTTGGTCATACAGCCTGATGCCCAGTCCCTGTAGGACACCAAGACCACCATCGGTTGTGATTGTTCCGCCGAGAAACAGCAGTACCTTGTGAATGGCATGGCCGTGCAGCTGATTAAGAAGCTCACCGAGTCCATAGGTTGATGCAGTGGCAGCAGTGGCACTGGAAACCTCGCAGTTATGCAGCCCGAAGATATCCGCAGCCTCCACAGCACAGCACAGGCTTTCCTCCTCTTCAAATAGCAGTGTGCGCACGGTTATTCGTTGATGAAAGGCATCCCGGCATTGCCAAGTCCTGTATTCCCCCTTTACACAGGCTGCCAGTGCATGGACGCTGCCCTCTCCTCCATCCGCTACACTGCAAACCGTCGTCTGATGTCCGCTTGTCCGCAAGATTCCTCTTTCCAGAGCCTTTCCTGCTCGTTCAGAGGACAGCGCGCCTTTGAATGAATCCATCGCTATTAGAACGTTCATGTTCATCTCCTTTCCCCTTACAATATAATTCTAATATGCAGATAGGAATAATCATATGTGTTATAATACAAATATAACCATGATTTTATTACATATTTTTGTGTTATAGAACAGGAGAACTTATGAAAATTTCTGAAGAGCTAGCAAAGATTATCGTTGATAATATCCATGAAGTCATCCCTGAGGAAATCAATTTCATAAATGCGGACGGTCTGATTATCGCCAGCACAGATCCAAAGCGTATGCATCGTCTGCATACCGGCGCGCTCAGTGTTATTCGAAACCGCGAGCAGCTGAGCGTGCAAAACGATACACAATATTACGGTGCACGTAAGGGAATCAATATGCCGGTATTCTTTGATGATGAAATTATCGGTGTGATTGGCATTACAGGTGAGGAACAGGATGTTATCGGCTATGCGAAAATCCTGCAGAAGATGACACAGATTCTTGTCAAGGATGCATATTATCGTGACATCCGTCATCAGAAGCGTTCCAGTGACAGGATTCTGATTGAGCGGGTGCTGAGCGGGAATTTTGAGAATGAATCCTTATTTCAAAATGACAATCTGACACAAAGGAGTCCAAGACTGATTGTATGTGCAAGGATTGACGGACAGCTGAAGGATGAGCAGATCGACCGTATACACCGTCTGCTGGAGGCTGTTCCCTTTTCCACCTATATTGAGAAAAAGGCGTTATATGTGCAGGAGCTGATTTTCATTATCCCTGCACAGAACAGGATGTATATCCAGCAGTGGATTGGCAGTATCCGGGAGATATGTCCGCATGCGATTTTCTGGGGAATCGGCACTGTGACTGAGAAAATCAGCGATTTGCCGCTTTCGTATAGCAGAGCAAAAACAGCTGCCCTCTGGGGCAGCCGGATCAGCGGACACAGGGTTTCCTGTTATGAGGATATCGGGGTCGGTATGCTGCTGCCGCATATCAATGAGCTGGAGAGAGCATATTACCTGAAGCATCTATTCAAGGATTGCAGTGCTGAGCGAATTGCGGAAATCATGATGGTTTTATCCCTGTATGAGGAGCATAACGGCAGCATTCTTCATTGTGCAAAAGCCTGCAATATGCATCGGAACTCCTTTCAGTATAAGCTTCTGCAAATACGCAAGCAGACCGGTCTGGATCCGAGAAGCCTTCATGATTATGTGCTGCTGAAGCTTGCTGTTGTGCTGTACCAATTTCAGCAAAATACACCGCATTCCTAAACGAAAACCTGTTCATGCAAATGATATTTATGAGAAAAGCACGCCTTGACTCTTTGGAGTTCCTGCGTGCTTTTATTCTTGTGGGTAATCTGTTCATATCTTTATATTCACTTCTGGTTCGATTATCACAGGTGAAAGTCTTATCATACTTAATCTATAATCAACAGGCTTATATGCTGTTTAAAGCTACCGCTTGAACATCCCTATTGATTGGATAATTCTCCAGAGTATTACACAGAATAATACGATTTTCAATCTGATATAGCGACGATTTCAACTGATCAAATCCCTTTACATCACTTGCTTGAAAAGAAACACCCTGTTTTATTTCTATGAGTGAAAGCCTTCCTTTATAAAGAAGGACAAGGTCAATTTCATTTTGTTTACTATCCCGATAATAATATGCATGAAACGGCTCCTTATTATTTAAAAAGGTTTTTCTTATTTCATTCACTACAAATGTTTCAAAAAAAGCATCGGATAAATTGGAAATACGCAGAGTTTCGGGATAATTCATCTTTATCAAGTAAGCTGCAAGACCTGTGTCACTGAAATACACCTTACTTGATTTTACAACACGCTTCATTATGGATATATCATTATACGGTTGTAGAAAATATATCAAACCGGTAGATTCCAATATAGAAAGCCAATGCTGTATCGTGTTACTGCTTACTTGCAGTTTTCTGCTCAGGTCAGAAGAATTGATCTGCTGACCTGTAAGAGCAGCAAGATATTGAAGGAAATCATGAAATTTCAGCTTATCCTTTAGGTGTATCAGTTCACTGATATCTCTGTCAATGTACGTATTCACATAATTCTCATAATAGTCAGGCACCGCTTGATATGTCCGATATAATTCCGGATACATACCCTTTGTAATCAGTTCAAATACATCTTTTGCACTTATTTTTATACTATTCTGATACATTGCTATGCGATTTTTTGAAGGTACAAACGGTATGGTTTCTCTACCCAGAATTTCATCCAGCCCCAGAGGCCTCAAATATAACGTATACGTATGAAAAGCTCCTTTTCAAGTATACCCATAAAAGAGTCCTGTCATCACCATTCTCTTTCCTGTTGCTTTATTATATGAAAAGGACTGGTTCCATCGCTTGAACCAATCCCTTTTCACCTTTATAAGAAATTATCTTTGTTCTTAGTAGTAATATTTCACTTTGTCATTCGATTTGAACAGACGAATCTTTTCCTCAACGACTTTTCCACATGCTTCCATTGCTTCCGGATAGATTTCCAGAGGTTCACGATAACCTGGATTTTCATTCAGAGTCTTGCGGCACTGTGTATAGAATGCAACCTTGATATCACTGGAGATATTGATTTTACAAATGCCATTATCAACTGCTGCTGCAATCTCTTCGTCTTTATTGCTGGATCCGCCGTGCAGTACCAGTGGTACATCCACCTTGCTGGTAATGTCTTTCAGAATATCAATACGCAGCTCCGGTTTCATATCCTTTGGATAAATTCCGTGAGCTGTACCGATAGCTACGGCAAAGGTATCAATTCCTGTGTCCTCAATGAACTGCTTTGCTTCTTCAGGAACCGTATAGATAACCCCCTGTGTTCCGCCCTCAATTGAATTACCGGTTGTACCGATGGTTCCTAATTCTGACTCAACGGATACATTGGCGATATGTGCGGTTTCCACTACTTTTTTTGTGACAGCCACGTTTTCCTCATAAGGCAGTGTGGATGCATCAATCATAACAGATGTCATACCTGCACGGATGGCGCGTACTGCTGTTTCATAAGAATCCCCGTGATCCAGATGGATACATACAGGCACATCGGTCTGTGCTGCTTCATAAATCATAGCCTGAATCTGTGCATCTCCTACAAAGTTAAATTCATCCGGACTCATTTCCAGAATAACCGGTGAATTTAATTCCTTTACTTTTTTCATAACAACCTTTAACAGCTGATCGCTTCCGATGTTGAATGCAGGTATTGCAAAATGATTTTTCTGTGCAACTGCAAGTAAATCCTTCATATTCATTAACATAAGTTTAGCTCCTTCTTCCCTTACAGGGATTTTCCTTCCGATTTTGATAATCTGATGTAATGCCTGATAATCTCGCGACTATCAATTTCAACCTGATGCATCATGACCCAGTAATTGATGTTCGGGTCTTTTTCCAGATGCTTTTTAATACTGTCAACGTTGGCATTCATGAAATCACAGCCGACATTGATTTTGTTAATACCGTATTTTACACAATTTTCTATGTTTTTATCCCCGGAGCCGGAACCGCCATGCAGTACCAGCGGCATTTTGGTAAGCTCCTTGATTTCCTTCAGGCGTTCAAAGTCAAATTCAGGAACATATCCCTTTGGATAGTTTCCATGAGAGGAGCCAAAGGAGATAGCCAGTGCATCAATACCGGTTTCCTTTGCGAAGCGCAATGCCTGCTGCGGATCTGTCTTCATCGCATCATTTGTATAATTGCCGCCTTCACTTCCACCCATGCATCCGATTTCCCCTTCTACGGATGCGTCGAATTGCTTAGCAAATTCAACAATTTCCTTCGTCATTTTAATATTGCCTTCCAAATCGTAGCGGGAGGCATCCACCATAACACTGGAATATCCGTCATGCAGGGCTTTTTTCAAATATCCGATTTCTTCCCCATGATCAAAATTTAATGCAACCTCTATACTCGAGCGCTGCGCCAGCAGCTTTACGATCGGCGCAATCAGCTCGCTGTCACAGTGATTCACCATATGCTCCTGAACGATATTCACAATGATGGGAGCTCTTAAATCCTGCGCTGCACTTATGACAGCTCTTGCTGTTTCTATATTAAAGCAGTTGATTGCCATGACTGCATAATTTCCTTCGTTGGCTCTTTGCAGCATGCCTTTCATTGATACATACATTGCGATCCCTCTTTCTTTTTATGAGAATGTGATGCCGGAAAGATCCATTTCCTCTTCGACCTCTTCCACCTGAACTTCATCAGCGTCTGTTCTCTTCTTTTTGATAAGTACCAGCAGAACAGCTGTCACACACGTACCGGCCAGCAGTGCGAGCAGGGCTGCGAATGGATTGGTCATGGCCGGGATAACGAAGACACCGCCGGATGGCACGGCACTTCCCACACCCAGAGTAAAGCTGATAGCGCCTGTCACACCACAGCCGATGGAGGTACAGATAACCGTACGAATCAGGTCATTCATAGCAATCGGGATAACACCCTCGGAAATCATGCACAGTCCCATCGGGAAGGCAACCTTGATGTTTTCAACCTCAGTCGATGTATAGATGCGTTTTTTGATGAATTTAGAGATAACAAGGGATAAGGTGATTCCAAGTGGCGGAACCATGGCGGCAAGCACCTTGATTGCTTCCGGCTCCAGAATTCCTTCCAGCAGTAACCCGTCGCAAATAAGATTTGGAACCTTGCTGATCGGACCACCGAAGTCCAGACAGCCAAGGGCACCGATGATAAAGCCGTACAGAACCTTAGAGCTCTGATCCAAGCCTGTGATGAAGTTTGTCAGACCTTCTGTTAACCATACGATTGGTGTACCGATTACAAAGTACATCAGTAATCCTGCAATGATGGAAGATAATGTCGGAATGATCATCATCGGCATCAGTGCCTCTGCCCAGTGTGGAACCTTCAAATGCTTTCTGATGAACAATGCGATATAACCGACAATGTAACCTCCGACCATACCACCCAGGAATCCAGCTCCCAGGAAGGAAGCAATCTGCCCCATCAGGAAACCTGGAGCAATACCCGGACGATCTGCGATTGAATAAGAAATATAACCTGCGATAAATGATGGAAGAAGACCCATTCCCAATACACCGAGTGATGTCAATGCACTAGGAATCGTCATCTTGCTTAAATCTGTAACTACCTCTCCACCCATCAGATTTCCGATAGCGATCAGCAGACCGGAAGCAACTACCAGCGGCAGCATATAGGAGATGGCGGTAAGAGCATGGCGTTTCAGCTCAGCACCAAATTTTTTCATAATCCTTTTTCCTCTCTTTCTTTATTTGTTTAATTCTGCTTCAATTTTTTGAATCAGCTGCTTCGGTGCCTTCACACACACATTGGTAGGAACCTTTACTGTCTTTTTCCCCTCAAAGCGCTCCGTACCTGTAATGGCGATGTCAATGGCAAGAATGACAACATCTGCGGCTTTGATCTGTTCCGCTGTTAATTCATCCTCAGTACCGATCGTTCCCTGTGTTTCCACATGGATTGTGTGTCCCATACCTTCCGCAGCTCGAATGAGCTTTTCTTTTGCGATATACGTATGAGCGATTCCGGATGTACAAGCTGCAACTGCAACGATATTCATTTGTACGTCCTCCTTTCTTTAACTGTCTATATTATAAAATGTTTCCGACATTCCTTCCGATTCATTGTGGTATTTTTAATACTGCCCTTTTTTTCTTTTCTTTGAAACAGATGGGAAGATAAATGTGGTACTTTTTATTTTCCCGCAAATATCTCCTTTAATTCTTCTACATTTTCTACCTGCAGCAGACGTTCGACAGCCTCATCATTTCCCAGCTTTCTGGCGATATCCGCCAGTAACAGCATGTGGTTGCGCGCATACTCATGATCATTGCTTACCGCAAACAGGAAAACCAGACGAACCCCCTTATCATCCAGTGTCTCCCATTCAATCTCATGCTTCAGCTTTGCGATTGCAATCCCGACCTGTGTAACGGAATCACTTTTTCCATGGGGAATAGCGATATAGTTACCGATTCCTGTCGTACCTTCACTCTCGCGCAGATAGATATCCTTTTTAAAAGCCTCCACATCTGCGATATATCCTGCATCCTTCAGCTTACCTGCAAGTAAAGTCAGTACCTCTTCCTTATTTGCTGCCTCTGCGTTTAAGTCGATAATTCTCTCATCCAATACATCTATTAGTTGCATATCATGTTCCTCCTCGTTTATTTTTTATGATATTACATGGTAAAGCTATATTTTATAATGTATACTTCTGTCAGCTACTGTATCAAATAGCGGTACAGCTCCAGATTTGATTTTTTACTGCGTATGATTTTTACCTTTTCATCCGTTTCTATCAGCGATATATATTGTTTATAGAACGACTGTATTCTTCGGATCTCCTCATGTGTGGACATTTTAAAGCCCAATAGGAAGATGACATCCACACGATCATCATCCCAGACGATCGGCTCCGGTAATACCGCAATCGCGACATGGGATTCATTTACTTCACTCATTGCCCCATGGGGAAGTGCCACACGGTTTCCGATACTCGTCGTTGTCGCTTTTTCCCGCTCCATGACGGAATCATAAAACTTTCCGGTCACATAGCCCTTCAGCTCCATGCGCTCACACATGTACTTCAACAGCTCTTCCTTCGTATCAAAGGGCGTATTGATAAACATGAGCTCGGGAGAAAACAGCTGAAAGCAGATCGGCTCAAAGGGATTGATTTCTTCTGACACTCGAAGATTCAGATTATCCATGAAATTCCGAAGCATACCGATCCCCGTATCACTTAACAGATTCGGTATAACGATGACACGCTTGTCCGTTTCCTTTAACAGCTTGGAGCTTATGATAATATCCTCATCCGGATGCTCATACAGCTTGAAATCATGATGACTGATGACCTTCAGATTGCTGATTTCCGGCACGGTTTTGCGAATCCGCTCGCTTAACAGCTGTGCATGTCCCAGATTGCCTTCCGCAAGGAGAATAGCACTGTAACGCTGGTTTCTTCTTTCCAAAGCTGACTGAATATAGAGTACGATATATCCCAGCTCATCCTCTGTAATCTGCAGACCGAACGAATTTTCAAACATCATGGAAATCGACCATGCCGCACGGAAGACCGTCTTGTATTCGGTCTTTATAAAATTCACAAGCGAATTGCTCTGTGGAGAGCCGTAACGCAGGCGGAAGATGGTTGGGCGCATATGGAAGATGAGACTTTCCCGCAGCTTGCTGTCATTTGTCAGATCCACTTCCAGAATATTTCCGATTGTAACCAGCATTTCGTCGATAAAATTCAATATCTTCTGATCATATTTTGAGATATTGGAAATCATATCCACCGCATTGTTAATGCCGATGAATTTCGAGCATAAAATCTGTGTTGCCAGAAACATGACATCCTCATTGGAGAAGATTACATGCATCTTCTCATGCAGCTTTTTGAAAATAGCGATTGTAAACGGATATTCGTTATAGCGCTCCAGAATTTCCTGATCCTCCTGTGCAATGCGAAGCGGTGTACTGAAATCCTTACGCTGATATGCCAGACAGCAGTAAATGAGTATTTCGTAAAAGGAAGTATCTGTGAAACGATAATTCCATTCATTTTCCGTTTCGATAATCGCTTTTTTTATTAAATCAATATCAATATTGGAGAAAAACTCCTGTGTCTGTCTGCGTGTTTCATCCAGATCATGATCGAGCATAATATAGTCCTTCAATGCGATTCGATAGCTTGTTTCATCATATTTCAGCGAACATCCGCGGCTTCGTTCGTTATTGATTTCAATACCGTACGGCGCAAGCCATTTTTCGCAGTCCTTAATCACCTTCAATACGGTTGGCGGGCTGAGATACAGCTCCTCTGCCAGCTTCTGTGTCGTGATGGTTTCTCTGGGCATCATACGAAAGAATATCTGCAGTGTTTCTCTGACTCGCTGTGTAGCGTCATAGCCTACACTGAAATGTTCCGCACCATCCAGCAATCGCAGCATTTTTTCCTTCTGCTGTTCATCCATATTCAGCCAGATACCGACACGCGGCTTCTTTTCAATCGTACCAAGCTGGTTTTCCTGTAGATAATTTTGTAAATGCTCCAGTTTATTTCTGGTTGCTTTTTCTGAAAGAGCAATCATGGAAGCAATTTTACCTGTTGCGACAATGTCACCCTGTACCAGTATTTTCAATATTTCCTTTATATAATAATTTTCTTTTTCAGACTTCATAGACACCTCCTTTGTCTGCAGCTTCTACACTTGTAGAAATGCAAGACAGGCTGCTCCGAGCAATCCGCTGTCTTCACTCAGGTTTGTTTTCACTACCTTTACCAGTGGCCGGACATTCGGATACACCTTTGTTTTCACCCTCTGTTCCACATCCTCAACAAATCCCGGTATCTTGATTGCGACACTGCCTCCCAGAATGACAATTTCGGGATCGACAAACGCATAGATTATGGCGATTGTATTCGCAAGATATTCCTTAGCATCCTCCATGATATCAATGGCTGTCTGATTCTGTGAGCATGCGAGCGTATACACATCTCCGGCATGCTCAACATCCAAGCCGGCTTCTCTTGCGCGTGTTGTAATCGCCGTTCCGCTGCAGATGGCTTCCACACCACCGGGATAGATGGAGCCATGATGGGGACCGTTTCTCCACAAGGGAATGTTTGCGATTTCATGCGCAAAGCCATGCGCTCCCTGATAGATTTTTTTATCAATGACAAGACCTGAGCCAAGACCCGTGGAAATGGTCAGAAACTGCACATAGGAATATTCCTTTCCCTGCCCCAGCACAGCTTCTGCAAGACATGCGAGATTCGCATCGTTTTCCAGAAAGACAGGCACCTGTAAACGTGCACCCAGCTCTCTGCTTACCGCAAGGCCATGCCATCCCCCTTTTAAATTGGGAGTGTCCAGAATAATTCCCTGTTTCAAATCCAATGGACCCGGGCAGGATAAACCGGCTCCTGCAATAGCCACGGAAAAGCCCTGCACCGTGTCCTGAATTTTTTGAAGTGTTGCCTGTGGGTTGTTTACATCTGTAGGAAACTGTAATCTTTCCACAATCTCATATAAGTCATTGATCAGTGCGATTCTTGTATTTGTACCTCCGATATCAATTCCTGCTGTATACAATCGTATCCCTCCTTCATTTATTTACACGTTAAGAATATCACGAACTCTTTATTCCCTCAAAAAAATATGGGGAATATAAATGAGGTAGTTTTTCCTTTTTGTCATTTTTCAAAAGATACATAAAAAAGACCCGTTTCTACAAAAAAGCCAGTCCGCTATGATAGCTAAGGGACTGGCTACTATATTATATATACCTAGGCAGATTTTATATAATATGATTATTTTTTAATGATACTTTCATTCCAGTGTTCGTTTGGTGCTACTTCCAGCAAATCAGCTACCGTAGCCGCCACATTGGATAAACCAAGCTGCTCATCCTGCTTCAACTCTACATCAGCACCATAGATGATAAAAGGCACTTTGTTCAGTGTGTGTGATGTCTTCGCCTTTACAGGGGCATCTTCCTTTTTCTTCTTTTCATACATTTCATCGGCATTTCCATGATCAGCGGTCACAATAAGTATACCGTTAACTGCATCAACAGCCTTCTTTACACGAGCCAGCTGTAAATCTACAGATTCCACACCGATCACGGTAGCTTCAAAGTTTCCTGTATGTCCAACCATATCACCATTTGGATAGTTTGTACGCAGGAAATCATAGTTTCCGGATTCTATTGCAGCACACAGAACATCTGTGATTTCTGCAGATTTCATCCATGGACGCTGTTCAAACGGAATTACATCGGATTTGATTTCAACATAATCTTCCAGCTTTTCATCCAGCTTTTCAGAACGGTTACCATTCCAGAAGTACGTCACATGTCCGAATTTCTGTGTTTCACTGATTGCATATTCACGGATACCGTGCTTGCACAGCTCTTCCGTCAATGTATACTTGATTTTTGGAGGATATGTCAGGAAATTATGAGGGATGTTCAGATCAGCATCATACTGCAGCATTCCGGCAAACATCACCTTCGGCATTCTGACACGGTCGAACTTGTCAAAGCTTTCATCTCCGTCAAACGCCAGAGAGATTTCCTGTGCGCGGTCACCACGGAAGTTGAACAGTATAACGCTATCTCCATCCTCAATCGTACCGACCGGCGTTCCATCCTTCGCGATAACGAATCCAGGCAGATCCTGATCTACTACACCGGATTCTGCACGATAGGTTTCAATTGCTTCCTTAGCAGACGTAAATTCTCTTCCTTCTCCAAGAACGTGCACATGCCATCCCTGTTCAACCATTGCCCAGTTCGCTTCGTAACGGTCCATGGTAATGGTCATACGGCCGCCACCACTTGCAATGCAGGCATGGAAGCTGTCATCGTTCAGCTCAGCCATGTAAGCTTCTATATCATCTACATAGGTCAATGCGCTTGTTTCCGGAACATCACGTCCATCCAGTAATGCATGAACACGTACTTCCTTAACACCATCTTCCTTTGACTTTTTGATTAAAGCCTTCAGATGGTTGATGTGAGAGTGCACGTTTCCATCAGAAAGCAATCCGAGAAAATGCATCTTTCCATCCTTACAGTTATTTACAAGTCCGCTCCAGGTTTCTGTTTTAAAAATTTCGCCTGTTTCAATATTTTCATTTACCAGCTTTGCTCCCTGAGAATAAATCTGTCCGCAGCCAAGTGCATTGTGCCCTACCTCGCTGTTTCCCATATCATCGTCTGTAGGAAGTCCAACTGCAAGACCATGTGCCTTGATTTCTGTATGCGGGCTGTTTTCCCACAGGTTGTCTAATGTTGGTTTATACGCTTTTTTTACGGCATTTCCAAACTCGGAATCACTGATTCCCACACCGTCCATAACCACTAATACTACTGGTCTTTTACTCATTTTCAATACCTCCTGTATTCCCTAATAATATAACACTTTTTGCTGATTTTAGGAATCCTTTTATCTCAATTTCAAACGTTTATATGAAATTGTCACATGCATCTACAGGTATTTCCCAAGATAGGAATCCACCTTTCTCCAATAGGCCAACGGATCGATTTCTCTGCTCTTTCCGTGTCCGGCACCCTTTACAATCATAAGCTCTTTCTCACCGGCAGCTGCCTTATATAGAGGATACACCATATCTGTCGGAACGAAATCATCCGCATCCCCGTGAATGAACAGCATAGGGATCTTTTTCTTTTTTACTGCGGCTAGCGCATCCGCATCCTTTAAATCATAGCCTGCACGAAGCTTAGTCACAAAATTTGCGGCATCCAGTGCAGGAAAAGACGGCAATCCAAACAGATCATCCAGCTGGAAGCTGAATTCATCCCAGGCGCTTGTATAGCCGCAGTCTTCCACTGCGACCTTTACAGCTTTGGGAAGCTGTTCATTTCCACTCGCCATCATGACCGTGCTGGCTCCCATAGATACTCCATACAAGGCAATACTTGCTGCACTGTCCTGCTTCAGAATATACTTCGACCATTCAACAATATCCTCACTGTCCCATGCACCCATACCGATGGAATCACCTTCACTTTGTCCGTGTGAGCGAAGATCAGGCACCAGAACGCGATAGCCCTGTTCCGCAAAATGGTTTGCAACCTCTGCCATGTTTTTTGCTTCGCTGATGTAGCCGTGAACGACAATGATCCATTTATTCCCGGTTTGATTGATTTCATAAGCATGCAGCCTATAGCCGTCTTTATTTTTCATCCAGACATCCTTTGTATCACGCGCCATCATTTCATTATAGGAATCCTTTGATGCCTGTGCTGCTTTGGGATCCTCCTCTTCATTTCCAAAAACAACGCTTTTATCACTATGTGCATCAATCGCCAGTGTATAGAAATAATTACCGGCAAATCCAAGACCGCCCAATACCAGAATCAGCAGACTCAGGCCGATTCCAATAATTACTTTAGTTCTCTTTTTCATATCATCACCCCATTTACTTTTATAATCAAACTTTATTATTATAGCAGACATTATCTGAAAAGCAAGCAAATGAAGTATGAATTGTTACGAAACACCGGAAAGCCGGAAAAAGCTTATGATGTGGTACAGAATGGAGTTAGCTGCTTTCTTGCATGGCACGAATATATCATACAGAAGATTCTCATATCACATGAAAAAGCTCTTTGCGAATTTATTTTCTCTTTTGACACATATAAATTTCGATAATATATACACGAATAGTGGATTATTTAGGAATTCAGTATCTTCCATACGTATATAGGTGTGTAAGGCGCCCTTACAGAATGGAGGACATAAAAATGTCAAACACAATAAATCAACTCAGCTACAGCAATGATCTATTTTTTAAGTACACCCTTTCCCGTGAGGATGAAGGCTCTGTGTACGCCCGCAACACCATTATTGAACGTGTTACCGGAATCAGGGTAAAGGAAAGCACCGTCCTCAATCCGAATCTGGATCCGGGCATCATCGGAAAGAAGCGCATCATTCTGGATGTGCATGTAAAGGATGAACAAAATCGTCATTTCAATATCGAGATGCAGACGACCTGTAAGGGAATAGCGGAAATGATGCGCTTTGAATTTTACGGTGCCAGAGCATTGAACAATCAGCTGAAAAGCGGTGAGTTTTATGATCAATTAAAGCCGGTTTATCAAATTATCTTCATTGATGAGTATGCATGGAACAACAGAAATCTGATCAATCAGTATCAGATGCGCAATGAGCAGGGAGAGAATGAAAGCTACTATCCGCTCATCCTTCGTACCTATATTCATATGCCGGCAATCAATGACATCGTAAAGGAGAAGGAAATGCAGAGGCTGAATGACTTTGAACAGCTGGTATACCTGTTTGAAAATAATGAAAAAAATGATATACTGAAGTCAAAGGAAAGGCTGGTGAAGGTATTCGTGGATAAGTACGAGGAAATGCAGAAGGATGATGAGCTGTGGTCAACCGCAATGGCCATTCAGATGGGAGAAGCACGTTATCGCTATGGCTTGGAGGACAGCTTTGAAGAAGGAAAAATCGAAGGGGAGAAGATTGGTATACAGAAAGGGAGGATATCGCTGTTACGCAAGCTGCTAAAAAGTAAATATCACGAGGATTGCTCAGCCTGGCTGCTCTCTTTGAATGATGAACAGATTGAAGCCGTATCCAGCCTGATACTGGTCTGTAATTCTTTTCAAGAGCTGAAGAATCAGGTTATGATAATAAAGTAATACATACAATCCCAAACAAGAAACTGTTTTATGAGCATTTTCTTCTGATAAAACAGTTTTTTTCTCTTTCACTCTCAAATATATAAAGCTATAATAAAACCCTGTTCATACACTTGAACCTGTCCGCTTCCCTTCAGTATGCTCTTTATCTTGAGCTATACACGTATATCGCGTAGGAAGAAAAAAGCAACATTATCCGGCTTCCCAATTCCTGAAGCAGCACAGGCCTTTTCCAGGACTGCAGGGAGGATAGCCTATTTCTTAATTCATCAGCCTATGTTGGTATACAGGAGTTAATAATCAATAACTTCATTGCTTAAAAGCCGGTTTCCCAGCAGGTGCCCGACACGAAAACCTATCGTACATGCAATAAAAATGGAGGCTGGAGTAAGCCAGATACAGAAGTAATCCTTATAAAACAGCACGAACCAAAAAATACATATCCAAAGCAGATATGTATTCAGAGTATTCTTGAAAATGCCAGAATCAGAAACAGAACTCCACTGACCCAGGACAGCCTGCATTCTTTCAGCGACAGTACTTTGCCGCCTAAAAAGGATCCCCCCAGAATAGCCAGTATACCGACGCAGAAGCTGATGACCAGTACCGGCAGAGGCTGTACAATACTGATTCCCAGTGCAAAGCCGCTTGCCAGCGAATCAATCGACAGAGCCACCGCCAGATACAGTGCCTCCTTCAGGGAAAGCAGCTTGCTGTTATCCGCATCTGCCTTGGTTTCATCCAGATAGATGTCCAGAACAAACGATATTCCACTGTATTCAAAGCTCAGCTTTTTCCGTTTATAGGTACCGAGAAACGACTTGATGGTTCCCTGAAACAAGGAGCTAAGACCAATCATAAAGAAAATCGCGAAGGATATCATGCGGCAGATATACGGCGGTATGAACTGTTGTATAAATGCTGCTGTATACAGGGAAAACGACAGAAACAGCACACCGATAGAGGAAATCAGAACCGCTGATTTCCAGGGTATGCGTATATGCTCGCCACCATAGGCAAGAGAGGCCAGAAAGCTGTCCAGACTCAGGGCAATGACAAGTAAAAAGGCATTCCACATGCTTATCAGACTCCTCTTTACTATCATATTGAATCTGAAAATTTATGTGACGAACGTTTTACGGAGCCTTATCCGGCGGATTTCTGTTTCGGTTTCTTTCGAAGCTTTAATTCAACAGGTATTTTAGCAGCGGTCTCCTGCAGCAGGGACGCAGCAAGATCCGCTTTTTCCTTTCTTGTGTACGTATCCGTTTTTACTTCTGATAAACGTTGCATGACACCTCTCAGCTCCTTCAGCTCCAGCAGATTTACAGCAAGTGTAAACAGCGTTTTCCTTCTGCCATCATTATAATCTGATAAAAGCTCCTTTAGAATCTCAATTTTTTCCAGCTGTTCCTTGTGATATGCAGCGGCACCTATCGTATGCATGCGCATGAAATCCTGCATGCGGTTGCGGTGCGTGATAAAGGAATCATACGCATCCGGTTCTGCATACCGCTCACAAGGAAATTCAGAGCATGCAGAGCAATACAGCGGTGTATCCTCCTTCTGCATAGCACACCGTGCAATCGCACACGCCTGATTTCCGGCACCTCCCCCGCACCCGGGACAATACCCGCCCAGATGCATACTGCAAAGTCCGCAGTTCAAGCCACATAGTGAAAACAGCTGATCCTCTCTTTCAAACCCCTTCATGCACACACCTCCGTTTTGATACAAATCTGCTTCTCTGTCTTCATTCTACCATCTCTATTTCAGAAAGTCATGACTTTTATCGGCATGTGTATATCAGAGCCGGCTTGCAGGCAGGAGGCGGTTAGATTATACAGCTGGCGATTACGAAAAAAACAGGAAGCGAGCCATGTCGAAATTGCTCAATCCTCCTGTTCTATATATCAGGTGCTATGTCGAAGCATGTATGCCGGATAGCGTATGCATGCCGGCAGAAGATTACAGCTCTGTAATATTACCTTTCTTATCAGCCAGAATCACACTCATATTCAGACTGTTTTTTACTGCTTTCGGAATTTCATTCCACTGCCTGCGATAGGAAACAGAGTCGTTAAATGCAATACTGTAATGTGTATTTGTATCCTCAATATGCTTTAAAACCTCGCTCAGCTTCACCGGCAGTGTCTGTTTTCTTCCCCGTTTGATCCCCTGTACATTGATCACCCAGCGCTGGCTCTCGTTGTGTGCTTCAATGAAATCCTTATTTTCGATGTATTCCCAGCCATGCTCACCCAGCCAGGATTTGATAAGATTGCATAAATCCTCTGTATTTCTCTTCATTTTTGCTTTTCTTGCGGCCAGCTTTTCTTCTTCACTCTTTGCCGGTCTTCCGCGTTTCTTATTTGGGAACATACGCTCTCTTTCCTCCAGCTGCTCTACATAAAAGCGTACCGTCAGATGAGAACCAAAGCCGGTATTTCCCTTTGGTCTTCTGAGAATCTCATCACCTTCCAGCATCAGCTTGTAGATTGCCTGGCAGCAGGTTGGCATCGTTGCATGGTTTGGGCTCACGTTCGCATGCAGCTCCTTGGAGTTTACTTCTATAAATGCCTTGCCTTCTTTTTGTGCAGTCACCTTCATGTTTTCAATAACTTCCAAGTAATCTTTAATTCCTGGACCTTTCATTCTTTAACACTCTCCTTTTATTGCTTACATTGTAAATGTTTTGATTTGTCGAATACTATCACAATTTGACCAGTTAGAAAATTTTTTTAAAAAATATGTGTATAATAGAGTTAGGAAGTGGTGAAGACATGAGAAAAATGCTATTTAAGAAAATTTTGAGCATCCTGGATGCCATCGAGCTGCAGGGTGTTAGCTTACATGATGCCCCGTTGCGTGTATATGAGGAGATTGCAGGCGAGTATTATGCCATGAAGCTCAGTGAAATTCGGGATTTGATCGGCTTTCTGAATGAAAAGAAAATGCTGAAGACAACGCCGCGTGGAATTGATTTAACGCCTGCGGCAACAATCTATGCCAAAAGCAATCAGAATTCCGGTGTGGAGGCTCTGTCTATATTTGAAAGCTTTATCAAGGATCCTTTAATTTTCAGATACTATCATGAACAGATGCGGACAAATCCGTTTCGTGATAAACAGCTTGTCCTGGAATATGTCGACAGAGAAAGCCTTCAGCTCATGCTGCAGACAACTCTGTTTGAGGTCGTGGAGGAAAAGCTGCGCTTCCATCCGCGGCTGCTGAAGGGAATATCGGATATCCTGCAGGAATACAGTGATGAAAAAGTACCGCTGGTATCCATCACACTGACTGCGCTGTACACCTCCAGTATCGTTGCTCACGAGGATATGCGTATTGATTATAAGAATACCAGCTACAGTATGATCGATTATAAATATAAGAATATCATACATGGCATCATTCCAAGAAAAGGGATCCCCCATGACCGGGATGAAACCAAGGCGCTGCAGGTATTTTATAAGGATACGCTGTTTCATGAGTTTGACCATAGCTGTCCAATCTGCGGTATCAATATACCACATATGCTGATTGCATCACACATCAAGCCGTTTCGTGACTGTGCGCATATTTATGAGGCAATCGACCACGACAATGGTTTGCTCTTATGCCGCAATCATGATTATCTCTTTGATCAGGGCTATTTTACATTTGATGAAAATGGCTATATCATCTTCAGTGAAGAGCTGCTGGAAAAAGATAATCTGGACAGTGCCTACAGTCTTCGTAAGAACTACAGGCTTGCAGAATGCTATCTGAGCGAAAACCGGATGAAGTTTATGGCATATCATCGGGAATTTATTTTTCGCAGGAACAGGTAAGATATCCATTCCTTATTATAGAGATAAAATATAAAGTAAATATTAACAGAACATAAAATAGTATGTGAAATTGTCGAAGAAATGATACCTGCAGATCCTAGGAATCATACCATGAAGGAAGCTCACTGCTTCCTTTTTATATGGCAGGTTACAATACGTGGCAGCTTAAGATAAAAAAGATGTTCGAAAATCTAGGGCAGGATGATTGACTATTCTAACTGTAACTTTTATAATTACAGTAAAAGGAGGTATTGTATGAAAAAAATAGCTTTGTTTACCGTATTTGCCTGTATCATGGTCATACTACAGGGCTGCGCAAAGGATATGCCGACGGAGGAGAATAAGGAAGCTGTACAGGAAAACAGCAATGCCTATCACAAAATTGACGCGAAGAAAGCAAAAGAAATGATGGATGCCGGAAAGGTCACGATCGTTGATGTAAGAACACAGCAGGAGTATAGGGAAAAACATATACCGGATGCCGTCCTTGTACCGAATGAAACGATTGAGGAGGAAGCGAAGGACAAGCTTACGGATACGGATGCTGTTTTGCTTGTACATTGCCGAACGGGAGTCCGCAGTAAACAGGCAAGCGACAAGCTGGTACAGATGGGTTATAAGAATGTGTATGATTTTGGTGGTATCAATGACTGGCCGTATGATACGGTAAGCGAATAAGCCTATGAATAGCGAGTTTATTATTGCACTGCATGCACTTGCCTATCTAAGGCATCGCAATACAAAGGTTTCCAGTGAGGAGCTGGCGAAAAGTATCTGTACAAATCCGGCGCGCATTCGCAAGGTGATGGCCAAGCTGAAAAAAGCCGGATTGCTGGAAACAAGAGAGGGTAACAGCGGCGGCTATGAGCTGCAAGGTGATGCATCCACGATCAAGCTGTCCGATCTTGCACAGGCGTTACAGCAGCCATTGACGAAATCCGGCTGGAGAAGCGGTGCACTGAATACCTATTGTATGGTAGCTACCGGTATGGGTACTGTTGTAGACACGCTGGAGGCTTCCCTGAATGCGGTGTGTATGCAATACCTTTCTCAAATTACAATTGAAGATATCAGCCAACAGCTGATTGCTATTGAAAACCATAAAAATAAGGAGGAATGAAGTATGGCACTCGTAACAGCAAACAATGAGAATTTTTATGAACTGATTGAAAAAGAAGGAACCGTTGTGGAATTCTGGGCTCCGTGGTGCGGATACTGCAAGCGCCTGGCACCGGTTTTGAAACAGATTGCAGGAGAGTATCCAGACCTGACACTGGTACAGGTGAACATTGATGATAATGAAGAGCTTACTGAGCGCTATGGTGTGGAAACAATTCCAAGCCTGATGGTATTCCATGATAAAAAGCCATCCACTCTTTTGATTGCACCACAGGCAAAAGCGCAGGTAATCACATGGATGAAGGAACAAAAAGCTGCAGGAATCGAATAGAAGGTGAGGTGTTCTTATGAACAAGCAACTGTATGATGTGGTGATTATCGGTGGCGGTCCTGCTGGCTATAGTGCAGCTTTGTACTGTGCGAGAAGCGCGTTATCGGTTCTCGTGCTGGAAAAGCTATCAGCGGGAGGCCAGATGGCAACCACTGGAATCGTAGAGAATTATCCAGGCTTTGAGGAAGGAATCGACGGCTTTGATCTTGGAGAAAAGATGCAGCAGCAGGCAGAACGCTTTGGCGCCAAAACCGCTTATGCCGGCGTTGAAGGTGCGGATTTAACAGCACAGCCAAAGCTTTTGCATACGGACGAAGGTGATATTGAAGCAAAGACGGTAATCATCGCCACCGGAGCCTATCCAAGAGAGCTTGGTCTGCCAAACGAATCCAGCCTGCGAGGGCGCGGTGTCGCTTACTGTGCAGCCTGTGACGGCATGATGTACAAAAGAAAGGACGTCATTATCGTCGGTGGTGGAAACAGTGCCATTGCGGACGCCCTATATCTGGAAAAGATATGCAAAAGCGTTACCCTGATTCATCGTCGCGAGGAGCTCAGAGCAAGCAAGGTGTATGCAGGTCAGCTGGAAAACAGCACCATCCGCTTTGTCTGGAACAGCCGTGTAAAAGAAATTCTCGCAGATAACAAGGTCAGTGGAGCCGTTATTGAAAACTTAAAAACAAAGGAAACACAGGTCATAGCTGCACAGGGGCTGTTTGTCGCTATCGGACGCATCCCGGATACCGCAGTCTTTCAGGGACAGCTGGAAGTGAACAAGGCAGGCTATATCGTAGCGGACGAAACAACACGGACCAGTATTCCCGGTGTATTCGCCATCGGAGATGTTCGTGATAAGCCTCTGCGTCAGATCGTCACTGCAGTGAGTGATGGAGCTGTCGCTTCTAAGTTTGTAGACGAATTCCTTGCAGGATTACCGCAATAAAGTTACAATAAAACAAACATAGCAGGATGTGACGGCATTCGGGGAGGAAAGCGTATGATACAGGAATTGTTTACTTTTATTACACAGCGTTGGGATTTTCTGTTGCCGCTTATTTATGAGCATTTACAGATATCCGCAATCGCTATTGTCTTTGCCACCATAGTAGGTGTCAGTGTCGGTATTCTCATTGCGGAGAAACGAAAGGCTTCTTCTCTGACACTTGGAGTCATCAGCTTTCTGTATACGATTCCTTCCATTTCCATGCTTGGCTTTCTGATTCCGGTAACCGGGATCGGTAATACGAGCGCCATCATCGCATTAAGCATCTATGCACTGCTTCCTATTATTCGCGCTACCTATACCGGTATCACAGGTGTGGAAGAGGATATTCTGGAGGCTGCCCGCGGTATGGGAAGTACTGCTTCACAGATTCTCTGGCGCATTAAGCTCCCGCTTGCCATGCCGGTTATTTTATCCGGATTTAAAAACATGGTGGTGATGACGATTGCCCTGGCGGGTATTGCTTCCTTTATCGGAGCAGGCGGTCTGGGTGTTGCCATTTACCGCGGTATCACAACCAATAATTTAACGATGACGCTGGCAGGAAGTCTGGCAGTTGCCGTACTTGCCTTTCTCTTTGATATTCTGATGAATATTCTGGAATCCTTTTTCACAAAACGGAAGCATTCCAGAAAACAGAAGCGCACTGTGGCCGTAGTGCTTCTCTGTATTCTGCTTGCGGGATGCACAACCATGCTTGCGATTCCTTCCAAAAAGGATACCATTCATATCGCCACAAAACCAATGACAGAGGAATTTATTATCGGAGAAATGTTGAAGCAGCTGATCGAAGACCGTACAGACCTTTCCGTTGAAATAACCAAGGGAGTCGGCGGAGGTACGAGCAATATTCATCCGGCAATGGTTAAGGGTGATTTTGACATGTATCCGGAATATACCGGCACCTCATGGAGCTTTGTGTTAAAGAAAAAAGAAATACCTGAGCACGATATCCTGTACAAGGAGCTTATCAGGGAATATAAGCAGCAGTATCATCTGGAATGGACAGGCTTATACGGCTTCAATAACACCTATGGTATCGCGGTCACAAAAGAAACAGCACAGCGCTATCACTTAAAGACCTATGCTGATTTGGCCAGCGTATCCAGCCGGATGTCCTTTGGCGCAGAATATGACTATTATGAACGTGATGACGGATATGATGCTATGGTAAAAGCAAATGATTTTCATTTCAAAAAGAGTGTGGACCTGGATATCGGTCTGAAATATGATGCCCTGTTGAAGGGGGAGGTGGATGCCATTCTGGTTTTCACAACGGATGGAAGAATCAGTGATCCCGCTATCGTTGTACTGCAGGATGAAAGCAATTATTTTGAAAAATATTATGCAGGAACTGTAGTCCGCGAGGAGACACTTGCCGCATATCCCCAGCTGCGCAGTGTTCTGGAGCTGTTAAATGGACAGATCAGTGAAAAAGAAATGGCGGAGATGAACAATGATGTTGAAACCAATGGCAGAAACGAGACAGATGTCGCAAGAGATTTCCTTGTGAAGAAGCAGCTTCTGGAGGTGACAAAATGAGCAGCATAAGAATGGAGCATATCTTCCACTCCTATGGAGAGCATACTGTCCTGAAGGATTTCTGTATGGATATTCAGGACGGAGAGTTTATCAGTGTTATCGGTGGAAGCGGAAGCGGTAAAACAACTGTTCTGAAGCTGATCAACGGCCTTCTGATTCCGGATCAAGGTGAAATCCATGTGCAGAATAAGGATATTCGCAAGGTGGATCAGAATGAGCTGCGCCGTAATATCGGCTATGTCATCCAAAGCATCGGTCTGTTTCCGCATATGACGATTGAGGAAAACATCGGTTATGTACTGTCCCTGACGAAACAGGATTCCTCTTTGATTCAGAAACGTGTGAAGGAAATGATGGATATCATGAAGCTGGAGGAGCAGCTGCTGAACCGTTATCCCGACGAGCTGAGCGGAGGGCAGAAGCAGCGTGTCGGTATTGCCCGTGCACTTGCTTCTCATCCGAAAATTCTGTTAATGGATGAGCCGTTCGGTGCCGTGGATGAAATCACCCGCCACTCCCTTCAGGATGAAATTCTCAGGATTTACCATGAATTGCACATCACAATTTTCTTCATCACACATGATATTCGTGAAGCACTTCGTCTTGGAACACGCGTCATGATTATGAAGGATGGCAATATTGAACAGTTCGATACACCGGATATAGTGAAAAAACAGCCGCAGACAGAATTTGTCCGACAGCTGTTATCCTACCTGAATGAGTAAACCTAGGTATATGGAACTGTATCAAATACCTTATACATATCATAATGAAAACGGAGAGATGATGCCTGAATTAAAACAGCATACATACTCTCCATTTTTTATCTAACAAGCAGGCAGAATACCCCACCTCGATTTTGTATACTTTTAAATCCATACAACATATACATTATATGGTCATTTACACAATTACTTCCTGTATTATTTTATATTCCAAACCTTTTCCGTATATTTTGTACTCATTTTGGAGTCACTGTGAGTACATATTGAGTTCAAGCTATTCCCAAACACTTAAGATTTTGCTTCACTCAATCGCTAGAATTTGACTCATCAATTGTTTTATTATTTCTAAATTTGTAGAAAACTCAATATGACTCGCATATTTTTATTAAAATTCTGTTTTATCAATCAAATACAAATTTTAACCATTTTATAAACATATATTAAATAAGCAGTAAATTGAAATGCTATATTGTGATATAACATCTTATATTTACTGCTTTTGCATCATCAATTTGTAATTTTTCTTGTTTAAAGTTCTTATTTAATTACTTTTAAAGCTTTATCATGGGCTAGTAAGAATGGTCTTAAATAAGCAACTGTAGAGCACATAGGCATCACATCTTCAGATAGATTAATACCTAAAACATTAATTAAGTAATTTCTTCTTTCAATCATTCTGTTATACATATCTGGATATACTTTTTTGATTTGATTACGTAAAGATCCATTTGCTAAAAGAATTGTACTTTCAGCAGAAGAACCTGTATAACCAGAAACAGATGGAATAATGTCGATTTGTAATAACATTCCAGATTGTAATACTTCAGTTGAGTTTTCATAAATAGGAGAAGACATCCATTCTTCTTCAGCCGTTAAATGACCTGGACATAATGACCAACCATATTTTTCTCGTGGTAATTCACTTTCAATTAAATCAAATATTTCATGACCTTGTAATCCACATTTAATGTTTTCAAGCCATGCAACATAGGCGTTGAAGTATGGAATTGCTACTCTTTCTAAATAATCTTTTTGACCTTCAGGAAGTTGTGTTTCATTTTCGACAGCAAATCCGCATCTTGAACTTAAGCCACCACGGTATCCTACCGTTAAAGAAATAGGATCACCTAATTTAACAGTATTATCACGTGGAAACATATTTGCTTTAATAAATCTAGGACCACTAGAAGCTATTGTAACAATAGAAGTATGTTGTCCATTTCTAACAAGTTTATCACCTAGTTCTAGTTCATTTATGCCAAGATTTAAATCATTCATGGCATCTAAAATACAATCACTAGCTAATGCTGCACCATATTCATAATGAGCTATTTCATTTGGATTATTTGTACATCTGACGCCATTTTCACCAATAAATATTGAACATTCATTACTTAATAAGTATTCATCGCCAATAATATCAATAATATTTTTAACAATATAATATGGAACATCATATGTGTGTTTGTTATCCTCTAAAATAGAAGTGAAGTTTTTCCAGCCTACTAAACCAATTCTTTGTCCTTTATCTAAACCGGCAGAAATAAGTAAATCTTTAAATGATATATCTGTACGATTTGGCTGATTAGGAAGTGAAAATAAAGACACATGTATAGTTTTACTGATTTTTACTCTAGATTTTCCAGCTTTACCTAAATTTTCATTACCTAGAACAATATTTATTTCACCGCTTTTATCTATAATTAATAATGCTTCCTCAAAACGAGTAAAAAATCCAACTAAATATTCAAAATTAGAACCATGCTCAACATCACCATAAATAACTAATTTATCAAGATGAAGTTTACGCATTCTGGTAAGTATTTTTTGTTTTCTTTCTTCAATTGTTTCATCTGTTAAAAATACAGGACTGCCATTACAATCTTTTTTTGGTTCAGAAACTGTTGTTAAAATGATATTTTTCATTATTTCTCCTCATAGATATACAAAATTTGATAAATTTTTTAAATTGTCAGCAATTATTGATTACAAATATAACTGACCATGCAACTTATGTTTATTTGCTAATTCATATTTGATGATCAGTTATAATTTTTTATTCGAGTATTTTTATCGCATTTTTATAATCAGAAATGATATTATCTGCTTTTTCGCAAGGTAGCATTTTATTTTTATTTATTGCTACTACTTTATAAACTCCAGCATCCTTTGCTGCAATAATCCCTGATATAGAATCTTCGAATACTATACATTCATCTTTTTTTAAATTAAGATTTTGAATACATTTCTCATAAATTTCAGGTGAAGGTTTTCCTTTGAAACTATAGTCGTTATAAATAATATTATTCCAATCAAACCATTTATATAATTTTAAATTTTCATAATGAAACCTAATATTATCTAGTCCCGATGCTGTTGCAATAGCACATACATAATTTTTCATTTTTAAATCATCTAAAAATTCTGGCAAGCCGTCAACCAACTTATAATTTTCTTTGTCTGCCTTGCAAAAATCTCTGTATATTTTTTCTTTCTCTAGCTTTAATGTATTGATATTTTCTACATCATCACCTAAAAAATAATGTATACTCTCTTCTATATTTCTTCCATGAATGTAGTTGGAGAATTCTTCATCAGTTGGTTTTCTATGTATTAAATTTTTTAAAAATAATGTCCATGATTTTTCTAAAATTTCTTGATCAAAAATCATAGTACCATTAAAATCAAATATAATTGCTTTTATCATAATATCTTTTAAATTTAAATCAAGCACTCCATTATAAATTCTATCTATCAAATTTCAAATAGTATTTATAAGCTAAACGAATCACTTCTGCCTCTTTACCAAATCGAGGAATTCCGTGGCCAGCCAATGCAAGATCCGGTTCTTCTTTTAATTTATATAATTTTTCAAAGGATTCGCCTAATTTTTTAGAGTTATAAGACAAGTCTCCTTTCCATCCAGTTCTTGTTTCTTCTCCCCATTTTCCATCTGTATAAAACATATCTCCACTAAACATAACATTTTCATTATCAATTCGAACAAAATATAATAATGTTCCATCTGTATGTCCTGGCAAGCATAATATCTCAAATTCTAAGTCACCAATCTGTAATATTTCATCTTTATCAATCAAAATATCAGCTTTACAAGCTGGCATAACATGATTTGTACAAGGACTATATTCTCCTAAATGACCATCTTCTAGCATTTTAGCATCTTCTTTTCCCATTACAATTTTTGCACCACATTTCTGAAAATAATGTGCACATCCAGTATGATCGTCGTGGGCATGAGTTATTAATACATGTGTAATTTTGTTCTCATCAATATTCCAATATTTTAAATTTTTAACAATTACATCTAGTGCTTCTGGGCTTCCTGTATCAACTAACACATAACCATTTGAATGTTTAATAGCGTATGCATTACCTAAATATCCCCAAGGTCCTCCAGAAATCCAATAAATTCTATCATTAATTTTCATATAATCACCTATTTGCCTAAATCTTTCTTATCATCAAAACCAAAAAACCAAGTTAATACAAACGTTACAGTAAATACTAATACTATTCCAATTATAGCAAGCATAAAGTTGTTTCCACCTGCTGGATCCAAGAACTGAGGCAAACTTAAAAGAGAAACATTAATCATTTGGAATACTTTAACTTTAAAGATTCCAAAGAATAATCCGCCTACAGCGCATCCAATAAAAGAAGGAATAATTGGTCTTTTGTATTTTAATGTTAAACCATATGCACAAGGTTCAGAAATACCTGCGGTTGCAATAGAAAATGCAGCAGAACCAGCGATTTGTTTTAAATCTTTATCTTTTGTTTTCAACATAATTACAGTTGATACAGCTAACTGTGAAAAGTTCCATGCAGTAAATCCAAGCCATAAGAATGGATCAAATCCTAAATTTGTCATATTTGATAATGCTACTGGCATAAAAACCCAATGACTTCCTGTCCAAATAAATAATGGCATCAAGAAACAAATTGCAAATACACCCAATACTGCATATTTGTTATAAATTACTAACATTGCATTTGCAATCAATTCTCCGACAATTGAACCAAATGGACCTGTTACAACCAGTGTTAGTGGAGCCATAATTAAAAACGTTGGGAATAAGGATAGCATTCCTAGTTTAGTAAAAAATGTCTTACTTACTAATTTTTCAAGTTTTGATTGAGCCCAAACTGTAAACAATACAGGTAATAATGAAGCATTATAAGAAATAGCATGAACAGGTAACCCAAACAAACTAATACTTTCTCCACTATTTACTAAATCTATGAAATTCGGATGAAGCAAAATACCAGCTAACATTAAACTTAATACCGTATTACACTTAAAATATTTTGAAGCACTATAAGCAACTAATACAGGCATAAAATAGAAGAAAGAATCACCCATTAAATTTAATAAAATATAAGTTTGACTATCTGTACTTACAATTTTTGTCAAAGTCAAAATGGTTAATATTGCTTTAAATAATCCAGCAACTACCATCCCCATTAAAATTGGACTGATAGTTTGTGAAATTGCATTTAAAATTTGACCACCATAATATTTAATTCCTTTAGGTGTTTTTTCTTTTTTTGTTTCTACTGGTTCTTCTAATTTGGAAAGATCTATACTCGTTCCTTCCAAACATTTTTCTACAGCTTTATAAACTTCATCTATTTCATTTCCTACAACAACTTGAATCTGACCCATTGTTTTCATAACTCGAACTATGCAAGGTATTTTTTCTAGCATTTCCACATTTACTTTCGAGTTATCTTTCACTTTAAATCTCAATCTAGTAAAACAATGCTTAACTTCTTCAATATTTTTACTGCCACCTAAATATGTAATAATATCTTCTGCATTTTTAGAATAATTTGACATTTATTTTTCTCCCTTCACAATTTAAAAATTCATTAATGTCGTATACTTTACAATTTTCAATTAATATGTGCTTTTAGCTAAAGTATTAAATTTGATTCATAAAATAAGTTATCAACAATATCTTTTTTCTGATACCAACCTCCTATAAATATGTGTTAAATGCCATTAAAAGGCGCCTATTTTAATTTCATTTAACAAAAAAAACCTAAAACATAATCAAAAATAATTTGATTTGTGTTCTAGGTTAAGCCCTACTGGTAACAATCCTCTCGTGAACATAATCGATTTATATGTATAATCAAGTATAGTTTTTCTTCAATTGACAATTCCCATTTGAAAAGTTGCAATAAATACTCAGATATTGAATCTACGCAATCTGAAGTATCTGGAAATGATTTTTTCATTGTTATATACAACTCTTTATTTTCACTTTTTATTTCCTCTTTACTTTCAATGCGTCTTAATAAGTATTGAATATGTGAAACAAATCTTGAATAATTCGCTCCATCTTTGTTAATACTTATATTGAATTTATTTTCTATCAGTTTTGTAATTTTATTAATAATCACTTTATTTTCTGCATAGCCATCTATTTCACCTGCTTTTCTAGCTTCTGCATTTATAATGTGTAAACTAATAAAACTAGCCTCTTCTAACGGTAATTTTATATTTAATTTTTTTTCTATCAAAAATAACGCATATGTACCTATAGCATATTCCTTTTCATACAAGAATTTTATATCTTGAACAATAGGAAGGGTTATATTTAATTTTTCTTTGCACCTTACTATAGAAAAATTGATATGATCAGCTAATGTAAAGATAATATTAGGACTAAAGATATAATCCAGTTCATATTCTGCGTATTTTATAATTTCTTCAGAAAGTAACAAAATTTCTTCAGGAATTTCATTTATCATATGAACATAATTTTCATCAATACCATAATATGTCTTTTGAATAACTGCTACATCAATTTCGAAAGGCGGCTTTTTAAACCCTATTCCTTTTCCGAAAGCAACCAATTCATTATTATCATCATCAAGGCATATAGCTACGTTATTATTAATGCATTTGACAACTTTCATCTTTTATCACCTATTTATCATCATTACAACATCTTTTATAGTTACTTCCTCTTTATTTGTAAATTCTATATTCAATCCTTTACTTGTCACAACAACAGGTGTTATCAAATCGGTATGATGTGTTTCAAAAAAATCTCTATCAATTTTTAATAATGGCTGCCCTATTGTTACTTTATCATTTTGATTAACTAACAATTCAAATCCATTACCATTAAACTCAGCAGTTTCTAATCCAACATGTATCAAGATTTCAATACCATCTTCTGTTTCTATACCTAATGCGTGCTTCGTACTTGCCACTGCAACAATTTTACCCTTACACGGAGAATATATAGTATTTCCATTGTATTTGAATGCAACTCCTTCTCCCATAATTTTATCGGCAAACATTTGATCATTTACATCTTTTAAATCTACACACTTCCCATTAACTGGAGAATATATTTGAAAAATTTTTTTCATTTTGAATATATTTTTTAACATACCATCAACTCCTTATATATACAAAAAACTCTTCGAAACTTCACAAACATGCAATCTAAAACACATGCAGGTAAAGCCTCAAAGAGTAACAATCCTGTATTCGCTTATATTATAATCCTGATAATAAATAATGTCAATCCCGTCTTTAGAATATTTCTATAGTATAAAAATCGGGGGCCGACTTTTATATTCGCTACTTTTACTCTTTATATAAAGGCAAGATTGAATACACACGCTGGAAATGTTTTGTGGTTTAATTATTTATAAAGCCCCTATATATAAAGCATTTTTACGAGATTCAAAGCAGATATAGTTCCTTTAGCACCCGTTTTTTAGACTATAGAGTTAGAATATAGCACCATGAATTTTTAGGGTTAAGCAAGAAAAAAACTTGATTATTTTCGAAACTTTTCATAATTTTTGCAAAGAAAAGAAGTAGCCTATATTTACGACAATTATTCTTCCATAAATTCTGCAATGTTGAATCTTCTCTTATTGAGCATAATATTTCTTCATAATGCTCTAATACAGAAAGTGTCTCTCTTTTTCTACATGTTTTATCAAATGCCAATGATAAATCATTATAGTTTATTGAATCGTTATAACGATCAAATAAAGTCGTTACATCATAAAAATCACGCATACGTGTATTCAACAATCCTCTAGAAAGAATTGTTTGAATTTTTTCTGCAAGTATTGTCTCTAAATTATATGACCAGAGTTGTATTGATTTGTCTTCTAACAACAACGGATATTCATATCTTATTTCTCTAGGTGTAATCACATCACCTGTTGATATATCTATTTTGATTGGCACTATTAAATTTTCTAATTCTGCATCCATATGAATTCTTATTCCTGGATACTCCATATTGTCCATGATATCAGATACATCATTTAAGATAAATTCAATGTGATCATCAAGAGAAATATCTTTAATTTCATTTACAATCCTTTTGGTTTCTTCTTTAGTTAAATCAAAATTACGTATTGTTGTATCAATATCCATAGTCGATCGCATCGATATACCAATCATAGAAGTAACCAAGATTCCACCCTTAACAATGAAATCGTCTTTATATTTAGAATACGTTATTCTTTCAAGAAAACGCTCCATCATATAAACAAAGTTATAGGATCCGATCCATTTTGTTTGGCGACATTTTTAATTCTACCTTTTATTTGTGCTGGAGTTAGATACATTACAATAAAACCTCCATATATTGTCTAATTATCTTTTCAATTCGAAATGCTTTTGCATACACCATTAAACAATTCAGATCTTTATCACTTCTTTGTAAATAAGTTTTAATCGCCATATTAAAATCCTGAATTTCTAAATTACGTCCACTTCTCACTAAATCACAAATTGTTCTTTCCAAATCATACATTGGGATTTCATGACCAAATTGATTTGTGATTGTAGTCTTTCCTAGATCCAAAAGCTCCTTTTTTACAGTATAAACCTTGTAACCTGAGTTTGTTAAAGCAGAAGGATTATATCCACTATAAATTGTAATACAATGCACAAAAGGTTCTCGATCAACCAGACCATAATAATATAAGGCATCATCATGAGAAATAACTCCTTTTGGACAACGCTGTGACAAAACATAAGCTTCATCTTCCAACACATCTTTTGAAATATAAATACCTGGGCCAACTTTTTTCCATACAATTCCTTTTTATAAAATTATAAATAGACTGTCTCGATACATTCACATTCTTTAATTTTTTAACATTCAAAACCTCAATTTTTTTTTAGAATCCATTACTCCTTCCACACTCTCACCGCCTTTTACATTCTTGCTAATATTATGCTTTATATTAGTAAGAATGTAAATCGACTTCAATTTATTTAATTATTCATATTCAATAATTTATGTACTCATTTTGTACTCACGGACAAAATTGGCATATAAAAAAGGCCTTATATAAAGGCCTTTTGATGTTTATTGAATTATTCAAATTCCGAAATAAAATGATTATAGTGAACATATTTGTTAACGTTTTGTTGCAAATATTATTATTTTGTCTATCGATTACTTCAAATATAGAAGTTTTATCATATGTTGGTAGCATAACGGTATCATCGAATATTAGACTTATAAAATATTTTAATACTGCATATCATTGACTAGCAAAGCAATGGTAATGCAATATTCATTTAGAAATAAGTATATCTTTTTTATCTACATACTCAAATACGTGTATTACTTCTTTATTCAAATATTATTATAGGTCTAAATCTTAGATTTCCCCTTCTTTTGCAATGCTGATAGAATAATCATTAAAATCTACATATATAAAAATCTTAGTTTGATCAAATTGCATTCTTACATGATCTGCTATTTTTTTATCATGGCCCCATTTCAAGAATTATTGTTATTATATAGCAATTAATTCGTTATCATTTATAATCTCTTTGAACATAATAAAATATTACAGACAATTATTATGCATACACAACTAAACATAACCTCTACATAAGTATTTCAAAACCCAATGCTGCATTAGTCGTTTTTGTGTTTAACAATTAAGTCTATCCTATCCAATTCATTGATTACAAGATATTATAATGATTTTTTATAAAATAAAAATCATCTATTTTTTAGAGTGATTATTGTGTAAGAAAATAAACTCTGTTATGTAATAAATTTTAATTAATTATTAGGACACACAAGGTATAAAGTATCTACATCTATGTCATCTTTGTTATACAATCTAGGTATATTTGCTTCTGTTGGTGATTCAAGCATCATTACTCCTTTAGCCTGTTCAAATGCTTTTTTTACAGAGTGGCCGAACCCTAACGATGAATAAAACTGTGCAGCAAAGGCACTAGCAGCTTTGTCACTAATGGAATCTGTCATACCAATAGCTGCATCTACATAGCTAACCACCTCACACGCCTGTTCATAAGAAAAACAAGCATTAAAAAATATTAAATGTATTTTGTCAGAAGCTGACATTATTGTTTGAGTTATAGCTTCTTTAGTAACAAGCTTTGCAGAACCATCGGTATTTTCTAATACAAGTTCACCATTTTCAGATCCGTGTCCACTAAAATGTATAACATCTGGATTAATTTCATTAATTGCTTGGAGAATATCTAAAGGGCGTACAGCCCATCTAGTCTCAAACAAGATTGAGTCTCTGTGTTCAGATTTTCTAATCATTTCCTGGATTGAACGCGCTTCTTCATCTAAACGCAACTGAGAAGTCCCTTTCGGATTTGTAGCAAAAAATAGAACAATTATTCTCTCTGGAACTGCTTTTAACTGTTCAATATCTCTCTGCATATCTGCTTGTTGCCTTTGTTGTATTGAAATAGCTTGATGTATCTTTTTTAAGGTTCGTTCATTTTGTTGTTGTCGTTTTTTTTCTTCTTGTTCTTGTTTTTTACGTAATTTTTCTTCTTCACCACGTAACTTCTTTTCTTCAGATGCAATTTCCTTATCTTTCTGAGCTATTTTTTTATCTAATTCAGCTATCTTCTTATCAATCTTGGCAATTTCTTTTTCTGCCCTTTCGATCTCAGATGTTTTTAATCGAATAGTTGACTGTGAGGATAAGCGTTTTAAAGAATTTGTTGCAGAAATAATTTTTTGTTTCTGTCGAGCCTTTTTATCGCTTTCCTTTGCCTTATCAGAAGATAACTTTGAAAACTCAGAGCGTTTTCTGGAAATATTATTTCTATATGTATCAATCAGCGACATTTTTAACCTCCAATTTTTTAATATTATTTAATTTTTATGATTTATTAATTATCTTATACTTAATAGGTATAACATATATCTTTTTGAATAGTTTTATAAATATTCAATTCAATATTCTTTATTATTCAAAGCTTTTCTATAATATAGTGTATGATCAATAAAAATATAAAAATTATGAAAAACTTATTAATTTATAAAACTATTTCTAATAATCTAATTACTCATTTATATCTTTTAAGGATATACCAAAGGCATTTTTCCAATCTACATTTCCATTACTTGTACGACCAAGAATTACTGCTGAAGCAGCCGAAGGAGCATTAAATTCATAATCTTTTTCAAAAATATCATTCACAATAATTCCATCATCTACCAGTTTATTCCTTAAATTAAAGTAGGATCTTCCTCTTAATTCAAATGAAGAAACCGTATGATCTGAAACTTTCGATCCTTTTAAAACTGTAAATCCACCTGAACTAACAAATCCTTTAGCATTTGCTCCACTTCCTTTGCAATACAAATACACTGTTTTTTCGTCTGCATGTGGAACTGGTTCAAGAACTTTATATCCTAATGTATTTATAATTATCTTTACATTATCAATGAACTCTTCCATAGAAGCAATTTGAGATTCTTTCATCACTGTATTTTTATATGTATTTTTAGTTAATATTTGATAACGGCCACATTCTCTTGCTATGTCGACAAATCTATTTTCTAAATAACGTATCAATGCTTTATTTAAATCTCTACCAGTAAAAACAACAGCTGAATTCCAATAATATTTTTCTTTATCTGCATTATAATCTCTTAAATGTTGATTTAGCCTATCCAACACATTTTCAGCTTCTCCTATGTAAACAGAATCTATATCAGAATCTTCTTTGCAAAATAAGAAATATACTCCCGCATTTCTTAAATCATCACGATTACATTGTTGAACTTCTGTTCTTGGAATTTTAATTGCTTTACCATTCCAATTTGATAATTCAGCAGTTACTAAACTCTCTGCTGTTCCATTTACTAAAAATAACTCTATTGCTTTTCCATAAGCCATAATATTACACTCCTATTCAATCATTGATTGTCAGCCCACATTTCACATTGCGTCATGACAGTTTGAACCGCATCATCCATACCTTCAGGTGGATAACGATGTTTTTTCAATAATTTTTTAATTAACATTCGCATTTTAGCTCTTGCGGATTCTTTTTTCTGCCAATCAATTGTCCTATTTTTGCGTAGAGTATCTGCTAACTCCTTAGTTATTGCAATCAATTCTTCATTTTCATAAAAATCTTTAATTGCTTGCGGTCTAGTCAATGCATCATAGAAAGCAAGTTCGTCGGCAGTCAATCCTAATTGATCTCCCTCTTTTTGTGCGGTAGCGATTTGCTTAGCAAGCTTCAACATTTCTTCAATAACTTCTTCATTGGTCAACATACCATTGAGATAAGCATTGAGAGAACGCTGCATAATTTCACTGAACTTTTCAGATTTAACTACATTGGTTCTTCGATAAACAGATACCTGGTCTGCAATCAGCTTTTTTAGAAGTTCCACAGCAAGGTTCTTTTCCTTCATATTGGCAACTTCTTCAAGAAATTTAGGGTCGAATAACGAAAATTCTTCTTTAATATCTGAAAAAAGGTTAATGACACCATCGCTTTTGATACTATGCTTCAAAAGTTCATTGATTCTTGCATTCATTTCCGGCAATGAAATTTTCTTTCCAACACCTGTATTGGCGAGTCTCAAAACAAGTACACGTATAGATTCAAAGAAAGCAGCTTCGAATCTATCATCCTCATCAACAAGCGAAGAACAAAGAGACAATGCCTGGTGTAACATAAGAGCTTCTTTTACGAAAGAGTCTTTCTCATCGATCTTTTCTCTGTCCATAATAAAGTTGACAGCTCCACTGATGGTTTTAGCTCTTTCAAGGTCTGTTCCACTTTTAAATTTTGAATAGTCATATCCGTAGAATTTATCACGACATACCGATAACTTCTCCAAAAATTTTGGATATGCCACTTTAGCAACATCGGTGTCTCCATAATTCTTTTTATCACGAGATGTATAATCATTCATTGCCTGCTTTAATGCGGTAGCAATACCAACATAATCAACTACAAGGCCCCCTTCTTTATCCCGGAATACACGATTTACACGGGCAATAGCCTGCATTAGATTATGACCAGACATAGGCTTATAAACATACATAGTAGCAAGAGAAGGTACGTCAAAGCCAGTCAACCACATATCAACAACTATCGCAATTTTCAGTGGACTATTATTGTCTTTGAATTTTTTCGCAAGCTCATCTTTATGGTGTTTGTTACCGATAATCTGTCTCCATTCTTCCGGATCATTATTTCCAGAAGTCATAACAACAGCAACTTTTTCTGTCCAAGCAGGACGCAGTTCTAAGATACGCTTATAAATTTTCATAGCGATAGGACGAGAATAGGCAACAATCATAGCCTTACCAGTAAGCAAATTCTCTCGGTTATTTTCATAATGATCTAGAATATCTCCTACAAGGGAATTGATAGTATTGTCGTTTCCGAGTACTGCTTCCATCTGTCCAAGCTCACGCTTGCTCTTTTCGATAACTTCATCATCAGCATTTGCTGCCATTATGTCGTACTCAGTGTCAATCAATTTTAGAGTAGCTTCATCAAGCTTTAACTTAATTACACGACTTTCATAATACACAGGTCGTGTTGCTCCATCCTCAACAGCCTGCGTCATATCGTATATATCAATATAATCACCAAACACTTCACGTGTGCTCCGATCTTTTGAAGATATTGGTGTGCCAGTAAAACCTATATATGTAGCGTTAGGTAAGGAATTACGAATAATGCGAGCAGTTCCTACTACTCGTTTTGCAACATCCTCACCATCCTCATTTTTGGTAATCTTAATTTTTTCTGCAAGGCCATACTGTCCTCTATGAGCTTCATCTGCCATAACAATAATATTCTGACGTTCTGAAAGAGGTTCATGAGACTCCTCGAATTTCTGCATTGTTGTAAAAATGATACCATTTGCCTGTCTTCCAGCAAGAAGTGTTTTTAGATTTTCTCTGCTTTTTGCCTGCACCGGTTCTTGTCTTAAGAAATCTTTGCACTTTGCAAACTGTCCGTATAGTTGGTCATCAAGGTCATTTCTATCGGTAAGAACAACGATAGTAGGGCTATCCAAAGCTTCTTGAAGCAAGTGAGCGTAGAAAACCATTGAAAGGGATTTTCCACTTCCTTGAGTATGCCAGAATACACCGCCTTTACCATCTGTAACAGTTGCATGCTTTGTTGATTCAATCGCTTTTCTTACCGCAAAATATTGATGGTATCCAGCAAGTATTTTAAACGAATTTATCCCTTCATTTGAAAAACATATGAAGTTCTTTATAATATCGAGTAATCTTTCTTTTTGGAACATTCCTTCAAAGAAAGTGTCAAATTGTGCGTATTGTGTATTTTCATAGTTACCATCTTTAGTTTTCCATTCCATAAAACGATCTTCACCAGAGGTGATCGTACCAGCTTTTGAAGTCAGTTGGTCGCTCATTACACAAATAGCATTGTAAATGAACATTGACGGTATTTCCTGCATATAGTTTCTAAGCTGCCTGTATGCTTCGGAAGCATCTGTTTCTTCACGAGAAGGAGATTTCAGTTCGACCAGAACAACCGGCAGACCATTTAAAAATAGAATTATATCTGGACGTTTGTTACTATTCTCAATATAAGTCCATTGATTTGCCACAATAAAGGAGTTATTATCGGGGTTTTTGTAATCAACAAGATAGACGATAGAGGAACGCTCCTCACCGCCAACAAAATATCTTACCGGTATACCGTTTTGAAGAAAGTCCATAAAGACTGTGTTTTTCTGTACAAGTTCACCGTTTTCAAAGTTCTTCAGTTTAAAAACAGCGTCCTGAATAGCATCATCAGACACCCCTCTGTTCAAACGATAAAGAGACTCAACTAAAACATCTTCATATAATGGACTATAAAAATCTCTTTCAATATCGGGACCATATGCGTATTCATATCCTAAATCATTTCTGAATAGCTCGATTACAGAGTTTTCATAATCGGCTTCGGTATATATTCCCTGCATAATATCTCTCCTTTACTAATTTATTTTACTTGTTTTAATTTCTTAAAGTGGTCTTCTGGTCATATTCTAAACAATAATTTAGTGGCTTATAGGTTGATGTTAGATACATCAACCTATAAGCCACTAAATTATTGTTTATCGTGGAGTTTAATTCAATCTTGTCATCTATCATTTCCAAAAATCGAGCAATATTTTTTTGTATATCTTCGTTTGAGGGAATGTCAACTTCCAAATTGTTAATATCATTTTTGTTTACAGAACCAAACACTGTTCCGCTTTCTTTTCTAATTAAATACGGAACATAATATTTCATCATATAAAACAAGAAACTCTGATTTCCATTTTTCATTCTCAGTGAGCAAACGCCACGCCCTAAGCACATATCAATTGGCGTAATGTTGAGCTCACCAACTGGCGCTCTTACACTCATTATTACATCTCCGGCTTTAGCCTGTTTTGTCATTACAGTTGTATATGTGTCAAAAGCTGGATATTTAAAGCCAAAGGTTCTATTTCCTTGTAAAAAGGGAAAGCCAACTCCTTCGTTGTTATAGTACTCTGATTTAGGGGATTGTCCCATTGTTACTTCAACAATTTCTCCCAATTTATATTTCATATCCAATCGCCCCCAACTTCTTACGAATTTCATCTTCTAACTCGTGGGACTTAGCAAACATATCTGATAATTCAGATGTAAGGCGAGCCATCTTTTCTTCAAATGGTTCTCCGTCGTCCTCGACTTCTTCAATTCCAACATATCTTCCCGGAGTAAGGATAAAATCTTGTTTTTCAATTTCCTGAAGGTCTGCAACTGCGCAAAACCCTTTTACATCTTCAAGCGTACCTTCTTGGAACGCTGTAAAAGTATCTGCCAGCTTTTTAATATCCTCCTCAGTAAAATCTCTGTGTTTTCGGTCAACCATATAACCCATTTTGCGGGCATCAATAAACAGTGTTTTTCCTTTCTGTTTTTTGTTTTTGCTGATAAACCAAAGGGTAACGGGAATGGTTACGCTATAAAAAAGCTGTGTTGGCATTGCAACAATACCTTCAATAAGATCAGCTTGGATGATTTTCTTCCTGATTTCTCCTTCTCCACTCGACTGAGAGGATAATGCACCATTCGCAAGCACAAGCCCAATTTTTCCGTTAGGTGCTAAGTGATGTATCATATGTTGAATCCAAGCATAGTTAGCATTTCCGGCAGGTGGTGTACCATATTTCCAACGAACATCATCTTTCAGCTTATCTTGTCCCCAATTTGAAAGGTTAAATGGAGGATTTGCCATAATAAAGTCTGCTTTAAGTGTTTTATGCAAATCATTAAAGAATGTATCCGCCTGATATGGTCCGAAATCTGCCTCAATACCACGGATTGCCATATTCATTTTAGCCATTTTCCAAGTATCTGCATTTGATTCCTGACCATAAACAGCAATTTCTCCACGATTACCACTATGTGCCTCAATAAATTTAGCACTCTGTACAAACATACCACCACTTCCACAACAAGGGTCATAAACTCGGCAATTCTTGAATGGTTTAAGTATTTCAACAATCGTTTTTACAATACTTGAAGGAGTATAGAATTCTCCTCCTTTTACCCCTTCATAAGCGGCAAATTGAGCAATACAGTATTCATAGGTTCTACCAAGAAGATCTTTACTTTCTTCAATATCACCCATATCCATATTTGTAAATAAATCAACAACATCACCTAATACACGCTTGTCTAAGTCAGGACTGGCATAATTTTTTGGCAACACATTTTTAAGTGTTGTGTTTTCTTTTTCAATCGATCTCATTGCATCGTCAATAACGGTTCCAATTTCTGGTGTATGTGCTACAGAAGCGATTTTTTTCCAACGCGCTTCGACAGGTACGAAAAAAATATTTTCCTCTGTGTAAGCATCCTTATCATCTTCAAACCCATCTCCTTCATCTATGAGCTGTTGATAACGCCTCTCAAAAGCACTAGAAATATAACGTAGGAAAATAAGACCTACAATGACTTTTCTATATTCAGCAGCAGGAATATGCCCCCATAGAACACAAGCTGCGTCCCATATTTGTTTTTCAAATCCAATTTTTGTATTATCTTTTGCCATTACTATTTCTCCTTATCTTCTGATATAAATTCAAGAATATCATCTATCTTACAATCCAAAGTACAACATATTTTTCCTAGTACATCTAATGAAACATTCTGATTTCGAGAAAGTCTCGCCATCGTATTTTGACTAATACCTGCCATCTTAGCAAATTCCATTTTTCTAATTCCTCTATCAATCAATAATTTAAAAAATTTGTTGTAACATACCTTCATAGATTATCCTCCATACTATTTATAATTATATATTTTATTTGTAATCATTTATATAGTTTTCTTGCACTTTTAAAAGTTTTTTATTAATTTCGATAATATAATTGCTATTACTACACTTTAATTTAGTCAATTTTGAGGAAAATGACTAAATTGAATTTTAAAATGATTAAATTAAAAGAAGTAGGTTACCCTACTTCAATCTACTTCATTCCAAATAATTTCTTCTACACAACTCTTAATATTATTCATCTCTTGAACCCATCTCATTTGGTCTTGTTCCTTTAATTCTTCTGTTATGTTTCTAGATAATTTATATCGTTCAACAAGAGTTTCATATCGCTGGTTTAACTCTTTATCCATACGAATCAATTCTTCATTCAGTTCGTCTTTTGCTCGTAAGGCTAAGTAATGAGCCGGATGTTTTTCTTTTAATATTCTTAGATATTCTCTTCCAAATCTTGATAAAGTTGGTAAAGGTCTTTCTTGTTTTAATGATGGAATTTCATAATCTCCTACTCTGTTATACTTGATTTCTTTCATGATTTTTCCCTCCTATCTTGCATTTCTTTGTTTGATTTTCTTCTGTGCTATTCTTTCAATGTCTTTATCAAAGCTTCGATTTCTAATGTTCTCACATGCTTTGATTTGAAGTCTTAGCTTTTTGATTTCTGGTGTAAATAACTTAGCTCTTGCTGACCACTCTTCTTTTTCATCCATCCTGCTTGCTCGTTGTCGTTGATAGTAACACCCTTGTCTTTGCTTTAATAAGTCATTGAGTTCACCTTGTTTTTGTTTTTGATAGCTATTTAATTGATCGATATCTTCTATTTTGTTCTTGGCAAGAATTTCGATTTCTCTAGAATATTGATCCATTTTCTTGAGCGCTTGTCTTGCTTCTTTAGATATATGCTGCTTTCTTGTAGGTAAGATATTGATCGAAATAAGATAAGCAACATGAATTCCGGCAAGTTTTGGTAACTGTTTTCTTTTATAAAGTTGATAATATTCTTTGCATTGATAATAACTTTGTGTGTGTGCAACATTTTGTGGTAGGATCCATTTATCGGTTAATCTTTCTTCAATTTCATCAAGATGATATCTTTCTCCTAATGACTTTAGATATATCGATTCATTACAATAAGGATGATAAACGACATCTTCTCCATCGATTCTATCGAACTCATATCCTTTCTTTTTCATATTATCCTTCAAATCCCTAATACAATTACTTTCCTTTACAAGAGCATTGATATCTTTTTTAATGTCATTCATATAGGTTTTCATGATATGATAATTCAACTTTTTTGAATCATAAGATGGACCTTCAATGATGGATAATCCATATTCTTTGCATAGTTCATCGGATATATTCCTCATGTTCCAGTAATCTTTTTTGGTATTACAGAATCGTTTTCCATCAACGAATGAAGTTGAATTTAATAAGATATGATTATGGATGTGGTCTTTATCTAGATGTGTGGTAATGACAACTTCGAAACGATTTCCAAACACTTTTTGTGCAAGCTTTACTCCAATTTCATGTGCAACATTTGCATCAACCTCATCTATTTTAAATGACTGATAACCATGAAACGCTACAATTCTTTTATGATCATGGAATAATTTTTTGGTCATCTGCATCGATTTTAATGGATCAAATGCATCACAATTAAGACAAGTTACATACTGTTTTTGTTTAACTTTATTATCTTGGCTGATGTAATCCAAGAGCGTTTGCATCGTCTTTTTTTCATCTTCGACATACTTGATAACGTTATCCAAACGATCTCGGATAGCCCAAATTGACGTTACTGCTTTGATCAGCCCCTTACTTTTTCATCAAGATTTTTGATCATTTGTCGTAATTCTTTAATGGTTTCCATGATGGTTTTTAGCGATATGTCTTGCCTATTGTTCAATGCTCTAGCTATCTGATTTAAGTTATTACCAATATGATTGAACTCATTTTTTAACTTATAATATTCTAGATCAGGCGGTACTTTTATCTCTTTTCCTAATATACAAGCCCTAGAAAATGATTCTCTACTTAAGCTCGTTCTTTCTAATTTATTGTTTAAGATTTTAAATTCATCGTCATTAAATCGTATCTTTATTTCATGATTTCTTTTCATATGAACCTCCAATCTTGCTGGTCGTACCAGCTTTTGATGTTGTATTTTGGGGACAAAATACGTTGCTTGCTAACACATAAAATCTAAAATTTAACTTATTTAAGAAGTGACGGTGTGACGGTCAAAAGATATTGTCCGACAATCGTCATATCGTCATGTTTTTTAAATCAAACTAGCAAAGCACCTTAGCAAAACTCTAAAATGCGTTCTGTTATTCTACTTAATTTATCGAATTATATTTAGCAAATCAGCAAAGCACCTTTAATATGCTAGTTCCTCTTTCAAAACAAAATTTTGTTAGTGTACTGCGGATTGCTGTTTTGCTCACTTAATATCGATAATACATATCATTTTACAAAGCACGATACTAGTGCCTTGCTGCGTTTTGCTTATAGTAAAAAATATATTGTATCTTGCTTATTACCTTCTCGATTGGAACCATCCTTTCTAAAGTCTATTAATTTTTCTTTTCTTAATTCTGTTTTGGCTCTATCTATCACGCTTGGGCTATACCCAACAGCCCTTAATATTTCTTCGATTTCTCGGCTAGTCTTTTCTCCTCCTTTTAAAACATTTAGAATATCTTCCTTAGCTAATGATTGTGATGTCGCATTCCTTTGATTTCTTAATTTATCATTCTGAAAATCAATATCCTTTTTATCACTTACTCCTACAAATTCAATTGCTCCATTTCCTACTTTAAACAGATATGTCTTTTGCAAAGGAGCATAATTATTTTTTTCATTTGATAAATATCTCACGTTATCATTTAATGTTCCTACAAAAAGGAAACTTCTTGAGATATCCCATATATCTGCACTATCAGCTGCTCTTTCACGACCCGAAGCATTTGATTTTTTATTTGTATGCACCATGACAAGAAATGTTACTTCATATTTTCTAGCTAAGAATAATAGATGATTCATTGCTTCTCTCATTTGGTTTCTTGCAGACATATTCGTATGCTCTGGTAAAAAGCTTTGTAGAGGATCAAAGATAACGATATCCGGACGATTATCCACAATTACATTTTTCAAATATCTAGTATCAAAACGAACGTGTTGAAGCCTTTCATCATCAACATCGATTGTTCTTATCATTTTTATATCACCGTGATTGTCCAATAACTTTTTCTTCAACACTGCATCAGTAGGATCTTCTCCAGAAAAATAGATAACTTTCATAGGTCTCCTTGATGTCTCGGTTTCAAAAAACAATGGGTCTCCTTTACTTAACTTGGCTGCAATATGAGCCCAAACAGAAGTCTTCCCAACTCCACCATCTCCTGCAAATATCGTTACTTGGTTTTTTGGTATCAAGTCATCGACCAACCATTCTAATTTTTTGATTTGTATCTCATCTACTGTTTTTAATCGTGTGCTAATTTCATCATCAGGATGATAATCTTCACTCTTATCTCTCTTACTAAATTGTTTTTCAACGCTATTACATATGGTTTCAATTTCTTTGTCATCAAGGGGTGGAAAACATTTCGAAAGATTTTCAGCCCTAATAGCAGATTCGATAGCAGCATGGGACAATCCCTTACCTTTTAATGAAGTTGCCAATTTAAAAAGAGTGTCATTCCTAGTTCCTTCAACAATCTTATCTTTTTCATAAATGTAAACTGTTCTCATTTTTGGCTTTTCATTTTCTATAAACTGATATACTGCTTCATTTGCCATAGCAATTGGGATGTCTTTTAATATCTCGTATTTCTTAACACCAAGATTGCTCCCAGCCCCCACAACATATCCATGTTCACCTCGGATATCAATTCCGCTATATAAACCAACCTTACATCCTACTTCCTTATCTACTCGATAATATAAATGGAATCCTTTATTTGGCGTTTTAACAGTAAATGTTTGTGGAAAATTATTTATATATGATTTGATTGCTTCTTCGCCGTTCTTATCGTTTTTATTATCTACATCGATTACAATCAATCCATTCCCTGTCCTTACTCCAATATTAAAGTCTTTATTACGATTCCACCAACTATGGATTTTCTTTTCATCTTTACTAGCTTCTATCAACCAAGAGGTTACAACCTGTCCACTTTTAGTATTTTCTTGTAATGGAAATACTAATAAGCCTAAACTAAGATATTTCTTTGCATAATCTAATTTATCCACTCATGTCACCTCTAAAAGATTTCGACATCTATAAATGGATCATCCAATTCCGGGAAATCGTCTTCATCTTTGTGACCTTCTACTACAGGAAAATATGGTTTTAGCTCTTTCATCAAAGCAATACATTCTTCTAAAACATCATTAATCTCTTCATCACGTTTCAATGAACATATTTTTTCATACAATCTTTTAAATTCTAAACTTAGACGATCACTTTCAAATTTTCCACCCTTCATCGTTATTTCTTGTCCAAGAAAGGTCTTGATAAAGTATTTCCCTCTTGGTAATCCACTTATAGCAATTCTTTCATTTATTTGTTTAGCCTCATTTGAACTAACTCGAAACACCAATGTTATTGGTCTTTTTCTGTTTTTGTTTAATCCTGGCATTCTATTGCTCCTTTCCAAATCGTTCATTAAGCTTATCAGCAATCATTTGTTGTTTATTAGGATATAAATGTCCATACACCTGTAATGTTGTCTGTATCTTTTCATGACCTAGTCGATTTGATACCGCTAAAATCGGAAATCCCATCTCAATTAATAAGGCTGCATGAGAATGACGAAGATCATGAATCCTAATTCTTTCTAAACCTGCTTCTTTAGCTCCTCTTCTCATTTCCTTTTCTAAGAAAGACTTAGTCACACGAAATACACGTTCGTTAGGATCTGGGGAATATAACATATCTAAATATTCTCTTAGATCTTCAACCAAAAAGTCAGGAATTGTTATATTTCTCTTGCTTTTAGGTGTTTTAGGATCAGTAATGACATCTCTACCACCTATTCGCTGATAAGATTTATTTATAGAAATATACTTTTGATTCAAATGAAGATCAGAGGGAGTTAAAGCTAATAACTCCCCTAATCTCATACCGGTCCAATAAAAAACTTTAAAGATGATGTAAGATGTTGGCTTATTCATAATTTTTTCTAAGAATCGAACAAACTCATCTTTCGTCCAAAACTTCATCTCTTCAGAGTAACTTTTTCCCATTCCTCCAGCTTTTTTAACTGGATTTTCACTTATTCCATATAGCTGAACTGCAAAATTGAAGATAGCACTTAATTGGTTATTGATAGTTTTCAAATACGTATCCTTATATCCTTTTGCTATCATGTCGTTTTGCCAAGATCTAACTTTTGCCGGAGTAATTTCACTCACTTTAAATTTCGCAAAATAAGGAAGGATTTTTAGATTAATAATATAATTTTTTGTACGGACCGTATTTTCCTTTAGTCGACCTTTCATGTCGTCCATATAAATGTCGATGAAGTCAGAAAATAACATATTAAAATCTTTTTCTTGTTTCTTAATAAAATCATAAGCTGCTCTTTCTGCTTCTTTTTTTGTATCAAATCCTCTACGTGTGGTTTTCTTATTGTTTCCAAAAGAATCTTTGTATCGAATTTGAATATCCCATTTGTTAGTTATTGGATTTTTCTTCGCTGTTGCCATTTCACTCATCCTCCTTATTCACTTTCGACTCACTGAAATAAAGAATATCATTTAAATATTCATAAGGAATTCTTCCTCTAATAGTAAGCTTGTTCATTTTTTCTAGTTTTTCATTCGCTTCATGAATGATTTTGTATGCCTTACTAATAGATACATCTAACATCTCAGCTACATCACTTGCTCTTAATAAAATTTTCTTTGCCATTAATAATCACCTCGCTTTCTTATGTATTGATTCATATTTGGGTCATGTATAAGATTATCTTTTTATATATTTATATGAAAATCTTATATTTTAGATTGTAAAGAGTTCTATCGGAATTGTCAATAATTATTTATTATATTTATATGATTTGATTATATTTTATATATGCGTTCTTATTTTTATATGAAATTATGATATAATATTAAAAAATACTTAATAAGGTGGAAGACAATATGAGTTTTGGAAATAGATTACAGCAACTAAGAAAAGATATGAATATGACACAAAAGGAGTTTGCGGATTTATTAGATATACCTCAGCCTTCAGTATCAGCCTATGAAAACAACAAAAATACGCCTAACCAAGATATCCTTGTTACCATTGCAAAAAGATGCAATGTTTCTTTAGATTGGTTATGCGAAATATCAAACAATAAAAAATCAATCACATCCATGGATGATGTAATCGACTTTATATTTGAATTACTAGAAGCTAATGAACTTGGAATTGAAATTGAAGTAAATAGACGCCCATACAATGATATAGAGACCGAAGATGATCGTTACTGCGCACAGTTAACAGTTTACGGGAATGATTCTCATTCCGAAAACGCCACACTAGTTGAAGCCATTAACGAAATCAATCAAGCCTACAACAAGCATAAAAACTATTTAATGGATGATTTGTACTATCAAAAACAAAAAGAGCTTATTAAAGAAAAATATCAAGCTATTTTAACGAAAGAAAAGCTTCCTGAATTATCTTTAGAAGAACAATCCAAGAAGCAATTGGAATATTTGCAAAATGTCATGAAACATAATCAAGAAAAAATTGAATCATCAAGAAAAAAACGAGAAGAAAAATAACAAAATATAGGAGAAATACAATGGCTGACCTTAACAAACTTTTTAAAGATTCTTTATCGAAAGTAGGCGAATTAACAAAAAACGTCGATCTAAATGAATTAGCTTCCAAATCAAACGAATTAGTTAAAAATACAACAAAAGCTATTGCAGATACCACGGGAAGTGTAATAAATACTTCTGTATCAAAAACACAAGAGCTAGCAAGCTTAGCTTCAGATAAAGTTTCAGAAATCGAGATTACTCCACAAGATATATTGGTACGTGCTTTACATGTTCCAGGAGTCAAAATTGAAAGAAGCGAATTTTTATTTAAGGAGTTAATCAAATATTATCCAGAAGAACAAGTTTTAAAAGCTATTTCTTCAAATCCTGCATCCATGGGCATACCAAGAGAAAAAATTAACGAAATAGCTGATCAAGTTATAGAGTACGAAACAAATAAAGTTTCTGCTATCTCTTTTGCAGCAGGAATGCCTGGTGGATTTGCAATGGCTGCAACAATACCTGCAGATGTCGCTCAATACTTTGGATTTCTTTTACGCGTAATGCAAAAATTAGCTTATTTATATGGATTTCAAGAATTTGAATTGAGCGAAAATAGCATCAGTGACGAAACAATGAATCAATTACTAATTTTTCTAGGAGTTATGTTTGGTGTTAATGGAGCAAATCAAGGTGTCAAAATCATTGCTGAAACTGCAGGAAATAAAATGTCAAAAACTTTAGCACAAAAAGCTTTGACTAAGACAACTTTGTATCCGATTGTAAAAAAAGTAGCGACAACACTTGGATTTAAAATGACAAAAGATGTATTTGCTAAGAGTGTATCCAAAGTAGTTCCTGTTGTGGGTGGTGCGGTTAGTGGAGGATTAACATATCTTACCTTCAAACCTTGCGCAATTAAGTTAAAAGATAATTTCAAATCATTAAATCTATCAGATCCTGAATTTTATAATTCTCTAACATTAAAGTTAGAAAATTAAAGCTAAAATAAATTATAAAAGTATAAAAAAACATATCCTACATTACTCTTTACAGTAGTACACACAGATAAGTTGTACTCAAAATGTACCCAATGGTATCAACAAACACAAAAAAAGCCTTTATTTAAAGGCTTTTTTGCTATTTGTATACTATTCACTCTCAGTGGTATACAAAGGAGAAGTGGCAGGGATCAGAGTCGTAATCTGTGAAGAAGCAATACAATCGAAGGCTAGTTCCATTGACGAGGATTAAATACCAGTCTATGGAAACGATGTAGCGCATACCTTCACAGGGAAAAGAATCAAGCGAGGATTGTATAGAAGCAAAAATGGCATTCTAATGAATGCCGATATCAATGGAGCAAGCAATATCATACGAAAAGTATATCCATGTATGCCAAAGCGAGAGCGATGGAGTAGAGGTACAGTGAACGTACCAGTTACGTGTATTTGAACACGAACAAAACGTTTTGATGAATGTGCAGGCATTCATTGGAAGCCGCCTGCTCTTTAGCTGGCGGTAGTTCACAGCAATCTTGGTACAAGCGCTCATGTGATGGCAGCTAGTGTTGAGGGCTTTGCTAAGGAAGATATTCTAGTACAAAGAAATATATCCTGAGATTATTGCAGCTACTGTAATTGCATGGAGATGAAATATCTCCTACTCACAGCCTGAACATAAGGTGATAAAGGAAATGAATGCCTTTTAGGCATGCATATATATGCAGTATAGGTATTGGACATGATATAGTAATAAATTATAGAATAAATGTGTAAGTTAAGCTTATGCATTTATTTTTTTACGCTGAGGAGGATGATAGTATGAAAAAAAGACTAGTGGCATATTTCAGTGCAGGCGGAACAACAAAAAAAGTCGCAGAAATGATTGCCAATTGTGCGAAAGCAGACTTAATTGAGATTACTCCAAAGACACCATACACAGAACGTGACCTTAACTGGATGGATAAAAAATCCAGAAGCAGTATAGAAATGAGTGATAAGACATACAGACCTGAATTACTTGATATAGATATAGACATGAATACCTATCATGAGATAATATTAGGATTTCCCATCTGGTGGTATGTTGCACCGACAATCGTACATACATTCTTGGAAAAATATAATTTCTCAGATAAAAAAATAATTTTATTTGCTACCTCCGGTGGAAGTGGATTTGGAAATACGATGAGAGAATTGCAGCCTTCTGTACCAAACAGTGTTATAGAAGAAGGAAGGATATTTAACTACACAACCAGACAGCAAATAATTAAATGGGTAGAAACATTATAAAAATGGAGAGATATAACATGAAGAAGATAATACAAACAGCAGGAAGAAACGCATTAGAAGAATTTGCACCACAATTTGCCCATTTTAATGACGATGTGCTTTTTGGAGAAAACTGGAACAATCATGATATCGATGTGAAAACCAGAAGTATTATAACCGTTGTCGCTCTTATGGCATCCGGTATTACAGATACATCATTAAAATTTCATTTACAAAATGCAAAAAGGCATGGTGTTACGCAGAAGGAAATTGCTGCCATTATCACACATGTTGCATTTTATGCAGGATGGCCGAAGGGATGGGCTGTATTTACTTTGGCAAAAGAAGTATGGAATGTGAATGAAGGTGATTTACCTTATGAAGATGCAGCAATGCGGGCACATGCAAAAGACATGATATTTCCAATCGGAGATCCAAACGATGATTTTGCAAAGTATTTTTCAGGAAGAAGCTTTCTTGCACCTGTTTCAACTTCCCAAGTGGCAATTTACAATGTGACATTTGAACCGGGTTGTCGCAACAACTGGCACATCCATCATGCGAAGAGCGGTGGTGGACAGATTTTAATCTGTGTTGCAGGACGCGGGTTTTATCAGGAAGAAGGAAAAAGTGTAATAGAAATGAAAGCAGGTGATTGCATCAGTATTCTGGAAGGAGTAAAACATTGGCATGGAGCAGCATCAAATGAATGGTTCTCTCATCTGGCGATAGAAGTACCGGGAATTGAAGTATCAAATGAATGGTGTGAACCTGTTACGGATGAGCAATATTTGCAATTTGAATATTAGGCACAAAGTATCACTAACAACAAATACTGCGGCTCGGACTTGGAACAGCTATTATTTGCAGCTGTAAGAGCTTTTATTATGTTTGCACTTGAAAAGACAGCACTTTAAATATGTTTCCATGAGGATTGCATATCAAAGCCTTGTGTTTGATTGTCTCCTATCCGTACTTCAAATCTGTACCTTGTAAAGTATTATCAGAAGCATATGCTTTCATCACTTGTATTTAAGCAGCTTAGCATTTCAGCTATCGCTGGTATGTATGAAATACAAGTATCAAATAGCCACATCCGATTGCAGGCGCAATCGGTCACAACCCGGAACAGGGGGTATTGTTCAATGAGAAAAGGAAGGTGTCAAATATGAAAAGAATTTTGACTACAATTATATACATTATATGTTTAACAGTACTTGTTGCATGTAGTCATAATACAACAGGTATACCAGCATCTGAGAAAAACACAGCGCAGGAGAATGATCTCAAAATAGCGGTTGTATATTTTTCAGCAACAGGTAATACGAAAGCTGTAGCAGAATTGATTGCTGATGAAGCTAAAGCGGATATCTATGAAATTATCCCAGATAAAAAGTATACTGAAGATGACCTTAATTATAATAACGATAATTGTAGAGCTAATCGTGAAATGAAGGATGATGCTTCAAGGCCTTCCATTAAGAATGATTTGAGTGCTATAACAGAGTATGATGTGATTTATCTTGGATATCCTGTATGGTGGGGAACAAATCCGAGAATTATTCAAACAGTTTTAGATAAATACGATATTAGTAACTCAAAAATATATACCTTCTGTACATCCGGAGGCAGTGGTATAGAAAGCAGTATTTCAGATTTGCAAACTATGTATTCAAACTTGAATATTGTTGCAGGCAAAAGATTCGATAATCCTACAGAAGAAGATGTTAAAGCCTGGCTGGAAAGTATAGGATAAAAATCTTATATTCAGGTTCAGTTTAAAAAGTGGGAATTATATATATGCAGTTTGAGTTATAGTATATTTCATATCCGCTTTATATAGAAGAATTAAATAATATGCTTAATTATAAGGGCTGAGCCTTATATCAAGGGAGGATACTACATTAACATTAAAGAATACTTATCTGACAGGCACAGATGTGGTGATAGAAGGTCTTACATCATTCTTGTATCATGCAGTCTTGCAGACATAAGGACAAAGATAATATTATAGGATAAGTAATAGAAGATCGTGTTAATGCCGCCATTCCATATGGGAATGACGGCATTTTTGTCTGTTTAAAAAGTCCAATTAAATCAGGTGCTTCTTTAAAATACAAGCAGCGCTTATTTAATAAGAATCTAATGATCTGAGCCCTTTGTATGCTTGAAGGCGCATCGAGGTACGCATGAAATAGTCCTCTTCATAAGAGTTTGAGCATTTCTGCGAAGTAGTCTCCGCCTTACTTTAGACCAATGTTTTTTTATTTTGACGATGAAAATGTTATTGAAATTCCAAAAGCTCGTTTATTCTTATCATCAGCTCATCATATGGAGCTGTCGCAAAATCTGTCACATCCAGCTGCAGGGTCGTACCCAGTGCAAAGGTTCCATATCCCCGGCAGGTACAGCGCTGTATGAATTCATCATGATCCAGCAGATTGTCCGCTTCCTCATGACATTTCAGACAGATACCCTTATGATATTTCTTTAGGATATGCCCGAGGTGACGGGAGGTGTCCAAATCCCGTTTTTTCTGCCTTTCAAATAGAACATCCAGATCGGCAATCATGCGAATCGTAATAATCTGTACATGATGCTTATCACAGACCTCCTGCAGCTGATCATGCTGCTTATAGCTGAACGGATAATCGCTGAGAAGACTGATTCCCCGTGTGAATTTCCACTCCATTCTATGATAGTATTCTACCCAGCTTTTCTGAATCAGCTCTTCCTTTTCCTGTTCATTGCGGAAACCGTAGGCATCCCAGAACTCTTCCTTGATCTCATCCGGTGATAAAATTTCAAAACCGGTAAACTGCTTCATTAACAGCTCTGCCAGATAGCTTTTACCCGTACCGGGATAGCCGGCAAGCAAAATCAGTGTCTGCTTCATGAACGAACCTCCTGTTATATGGCAAGCTCAATCTCCAGATGGTAGGTATCTGCACGATAATAGGTACAGACACATTCCCTTGGATGATTATCCTTATCAAAGGATATGCGGCGTATATAAAGCAGCGGACTGCCGACAGCAATGTGCAGCAGCTCTGCCATTTCTTTGTCTGCCAGAATGGAATAGATTTTCTGCTTGGCAAAGGACCATTGAATCTGATAGGCATTGGAAAGAAAGACACGCAGAGATTCTTTCGAAAAATCATGCTCCATGACTTCCGGTACAAAGGACTGCTCGAAATAATTGATTTCCAGATAGAACGGCTCCTCCCCCGCATAGCGTACACGCTTTATGCGAATGATATCACAATCATCAGATAGCTGAAGACACTCCGCGATATCCTTGGGCGCTTTCATTACTTTTTGATTGATCATTCGTTTTACGGCGATAACTTGATCCACTCTGTTTTTCCTTGTATAGCGGACTACGCGCTGTGGTGATGTATTGGGCTGTGCCGATATGACAAAGGTTCCGTACCCGCGCTTCTTACTGACAAGCCCGTCATTGGCAAGCATCTCCATCGCTTTCCGTGCGGTTGCCCGAGATACATGATAGGTATTCATCAGCTCGCTCTCCGCCGGTATGATGCAGCCTACAGGATATTTACCGCTGATGATGTCCTGAAACAGAAGATTATACAGCTGATAATACAGCTGTTGTCTTCCACTGAAATCCAATGCACCCATGATGATCCCTCCTCATTCTACTGCCTTTTTAATCCATCCATTCTCCGCCTGTCAGATTGATGGACTGCCCTGTCAGATAAGCGGAATTATCTGTCAGCAGAAATACTGCCGCATTGATAACGTCCTGAAGATCAACCAGACGATGCATCGGGATATTCTTTTTGAAATACGGCATGACCTCTTCCGGATCAATGCTCTTCTTCTGTGCATATTCATATTTCAGCTTTTCCCACATTTCCGTGTATACAATTCCCGGACATATGGAATTTACACGTATATTGCGATCCGCAAATTCCTTTGCAATGGACTGTGTCAGTCCCTGCACACCAAACTTGCTTGCACAGTATACGGTCTGCCATGCGCTTGCCTTCTTACCGGACAGGGAGGACATGTTCAATATGGTTCCCCCACCATGCTTCAGCATTTTTTCAATCGCAACCTGACAGCACAGGAAGGTAGCCTTCAGGTTGACATTGATTGTCAAATCCCACAGTTCCTCACTGCTTTTCAGAAACGGTACCATTTTGCTTACACCGGCGGAATTGATCCAGGATGTGATAGCTCCCAGCTCCTGCTCTACTTCATCGGCAGCAGTCAGAACCACCTGCTTGTCTGTAACATCAACTTTTTTATAAACTGCTTTTCCATTTGCGTCCGTGATACTGTCCGCAACAGCCGATCCTCTTGCTTCATCCAGATCAAGGATTGCGATACCGGCACCTCTTTCCGCAAAATCCTTCGCCATGGCAGCGCCCATACCACTGCCGCCTCCCGTAATTACGATTACGCTTCCTTCCATACCTTCATGATTCATATCTATCCACCATCACTCTCTATTTTCTACTTCAGATATTCCTTAACACTTACCGGTTTATCCTGCGGCATCACCTGTATGAAGACATTTACATTCTTCTCCAATAATTCAGAGAACGCCTTATTTTCCTCAGGACTTGTTGAGATATTCTTATACAGCACACTTCGATCAGCTCGGGCACCCATGCCTCCGACATCCACTTCCTCAATGGTAATGCCGTGATCTACCAGATAGTTTAATGCTTCCGGCCCCTTGACCAGCAGAATCGTCGGTGCGTCCAGTCCCTGCTCAAAGAACTGCACACCTTCTTCCTTGGTGAAGATTCCTATTGCGATTTCTTCCGGTATTGCCATCTCCAGCACCTCGATCATATACTCATCATTCGCTGTTCCGTCATCCACGATTACCACCTGATCCGCTTTTCTGTTCTTGATCCAGGCAGTCATCACCTGTCCGTGAATCAGACGGTCATCGATTCTTGTTAATACTAAGTTTTGCACGTTGTTTTTTCTCTCCTTTCTTGAATACCGTTGTCTTTACGCCAACTGTACTCGATATGCCTGCTTTATCCGCAAGCTCCTCCAGCGTTGTTTCTTCGCTGCGCTCCAATGCAAGCGTCAGCAGCATCGGCATATTCATACCGGAAACAAGCCCGAGTTTGAAATCCTTTGAAAGATATGCGGCACTCTGGAAAGGTGTACCACCTGCAATATCAGACAAAACGATGGTTCCTGAACCGCTGCCGTCATCGGCTTCCCTCATGACAGTTTCAAGCTTTTCACGATAGGCTTCCGGAGACTCACCCGGAATGAGAGGCACCGCCCTCACTCCGTAATCTCCGCCTGCAATCATCTGCAGGCTGGCAAGCAGACCTTCACAGAATGCGCCGTGACTGATCAAAATGATATTTACCATAGCTGTCCTCTTTCGCCTTCTATCCTACATAACCCAGAATACCGCTGTAATAGCCTGCGATACCTACCAGAAAGATTGCGATAATGATCCATACAGTATTGATTTTCTTCTTCAGCATCCACCATACAAGCAATGTGATTCCCAGCGGAATCAGACCCGGAGCAAGAGAATCCAGTACACTCTGAATTGTGGTTGTTCCTTCCCCTACCTTGATTGCGAGCGGAGTATTTACCGTGACTCTGGTTGCGGCCATGGATCCGACAACCATCAGACCTACAATACTGAAGGAGTTGATGATACGGTCAATCGTACCGTTTTTAAGAATTTTCAGCAGTGATGTTTTTCCCTGCTTATATCCGGTCATAAACATGAAGTATCCGCAGCCGAAGATTAAAATTTCAAAGATTGCAAAGGACAGGATCGGTCCTAAATAGCTTCCATCCAGCGCCATGGAGCACCCGATACCAAACAGAATCGGGAACAGGATTCCCTGCATGACCGTATCACCGATACCGGCAACCGGCCCCATCAGACCGGTACGTACAGCATTGATATCCTTCTCTGTAACGTTTTCACCATTCGCATGTGCCTCCTCCATGGAACAGGCGATACCGTTGATGATCGGTCCTACGGTGAATACTTCAGAATTGTAGAATACCATATATTTTTTCAGTTCTTTTACACGTTCTTCGTTCGTGTCATACAGCTCACGAATCGGTGTCAGCATCAGGTTGGCAGCACCCAGAGCCTGTAAACGCTCATAGTTGTAGCAGGCCTCGGTACTCGTTGTCCATAACCATGTTTTAACAAGTGTTTTCTTGGAAAGCTTTTTTGTATACTCCGGCAGTTCAGCTGCTGCAGCCTGTTCAGCCGGCTGTGAAACCTCGATTGTTTCTGTTTTTTTATTTAACGAGAGACGTTTTACCTTCTTCGTTTCCGTCTGCTTCTGTGCAGTATTGCTGTTCAGATACATAACAAGTGCAATGATTGCAGAGAAAATGGAGATTGCAGTAAGTCCCAGACCGGAATATACGGTCAGGAAGAAGCCGCCGAAGAACCACGGAACCAGCTTTTTCTTACCAAGATAGCTCAACAGCATTGCAATACCCAAGGCCGGCATGATACCGCCGACAACCTGGAGTGCACTGATGACACTTTCCGGAACGGCATTGATCAGATCGCTTGCCCAGCCGCTACCGGATACAACCAGAAGGAAGGCAGGAATTCCATACAGGACAAGTGCCATACAGAAGGAAGGCACGAAGTTCATAAAACGCACACCGCGCAGATTGCCCTTTTCCAGCAGCTTATCCGCCTGATGAATCCATGCGGCGTTGACTGTCATATATACCTGATTCAGCAACAGTCCAAACATACTGAACGGAATCGCAAAGGTTACGGCCATCGTCGGATTGGCGCCGGATAAAATCGTCATCGCCGTACCGAAGATACCTGCGACGATGGTATTACTCGGCATGGTTCCACCTGCGGAAATCCATCCCAGATAAATCAACTGAATGTTGGCCCCCGCCAGCATACCGGTCATCGGGTCCCCCATGAACAGACCAACCAGCGTACCTGTGGTCAATGGATAAACAAGACATTTCGTGACAGGGCCGAAGAACCACCACTGCCCCAGTGTAGCTAATAATGCAACTAAGATTGCTGATAACACCATAACTATTTCCTCCTGTTAGTGCTCGCCGCTTACGGAAACCAAGACCTTCCCTTTTCTTGCATAACGCAGGGTCTTTAGTTCCTCTCCCATTTCCTCCAAGGTAAGCTTTGCACTTATTATTTTCTTTGTATTGATCTGTCCGCTTTCCAGCAGGTGCACGGCACGCTCGCTGCATAACGGATTCAGAAATGACATATAAATACTGAGTTCTTTTGTATAAGCCTCAAACTGATTGAAGCTGATTGGCTGCTCTGGGTCACCGAGACCGAAAAGCAGTACCTTCGCATATTTCCCCGCAATGCGAATTGCCTGTTCCATGGTGGATTTTAAGCCGATGCATTCAATGACATAATCAATGTTTTCCTGCTTAGCGACTTCCTCGATTTCCTGATCGCTGATGGCCATGGTTGCGCCCAGCTCGAGAGCGAGTCTGCGTTTTTCCTCTTCCCGCTCAATCACAATGATTTTGGCAGCACCTGTTAATCGAATAAGCTGCAGCATCAGGGAACCGATGGCCCCCATACCATACATGGCAACCGTTTTACCGCTTTGTATCCCGATCAGATCCATACCGTGGACCGCACAGGATAACGGCTCCGTAAAGGCCGCAGCCTCCAGGTCCAGTGTATCCGCTATATGATATACATTCTTTTCCGGCGGATAAACATATTCCGCAAAGCCCTTGGCTACGCCATGACGCTCCAGACAGAAGTTTGGCAGTCCCTGCTGGCACCAGATACATTTTCCGCATCCCCAGCTGGGATCACAGGCAACACGATCCCCAACCTTAAAGTATTTGCACTCAGGCCCTACCTCTGTAACGATACCGGAACACTCATGTCCCAAAATAATGGGTGGTATGACAACACTTGCGCCGTTTTTCCCCTGAAACTTATGAATATCGGTTCCGCACAGTCCGCACCAGGCAACGCGAATTTTCACTTCATCCGCTTCCGGCTTACGATCTGGAATATCACGTACTTCATATCCATAGTCGCCAATATAGAATCCTGCTTTCATATGCTATTCACCATCCATATTTTTAAACAAATGAATTTTTCGCTCTACGATTTCCGTAATAGTATCCAGACATGGTACGACATTATCACGATTGGATATATTCTCACGATGTTCTTCATAACATTCTCTGGATTTACGATTCCAGCCGACCAGCAGCTCGGTTCCAACATTGAACTTGCGGATGCCCAGATCAATGACACGTTTTACATCCTCTTCCTTAACACCGGTTCCTCCATGAATGACCAGAGGGATATCAACTGCCTTCTGCAGCTCCCTCAGGCGTTCAAAATTTATATTCGTTTTTGATTTGTACTGGCCGTGGTTCGTCCCGATTGCCACTGCCAGAGCATCAATTCCCGTCTGCTTCACAAACTCGACAGCATCCTCAGGATCCGTGTAACAGGCATCCTCCTGGCTCACGGCGATACCGTCCTCCGTTCCTCCGACAGTCCCAAGCTCTGCCTCCACACTTACATGATGGATTCTGGCGTAATCGACAACCCGCTTTGTCCCCAGAATGTTTTCCTTTAAGGGAAGGGAAGACCCGTCAAACATAACAGAGCTGTAGCCTGCGTCAATCGCCTTGCGAATCTCATCATAATCCTTAGCATGATCCAGGTGAAGAACGACATTGACTCCGTATTCCTCTGCCATAGAGCGGCAGACTGCGACAAGATTTTTGTGACCGACATAATTCGCGGTTCCGCAGCTTGTCTGAATAATAACCGGTGTTTTCTGATGAACCGCTGCTTTGATGATAGCAGGCAGCATCTCCAGGTTATGCGTATTGAACGCCCCAATCGCCATATGCAGCGACTCTGCCTCCTTCAGCACTTCCTTTAATGTTGTATACATAATTTCCTCCTTTAATAACCTGTATGCAATGGAGAATCTGGATCCTCCTTTTGTGGTAATCCTGTACATCTCAGCGTTAACTTTCTGAAATATACGAATATCATAATATCAAAATATACGTACGTTTTTGATTTACAAGCACATTATACTTGATTATATAAAAAATACAGCGCTTTCACGCTGAAAACACATTCTGAAATTTTGATAAATCGTAAAATTCATGAATGGCCATTCATGGTACAATGATAGAGAAAACACAGGGAGGTAAGCATATGTTTATACAAATTGATAAAGGTATATATGAAAAGCTGTCTGAGGCGGAAAAGGGCGTCATACAGTTCTTGAACCAGAATGAAGAAAAGATTCCATATATGAGTATTACCAATATTGCTGAGAAAACCTTCACTTCACACTCAACCGTATCCAGGGCGATTCAGAAGTGCGGTTATCAGGGAATATCCCAGCTGCGCTATGCCATTTCTCAGCAGGAGAAGATGAAGGAGCATCATGAGTCCAGCTACGGAGTCAATAATATCCTTGCGAAATCCTATCGTGAAAGCACCAAAACGATTGATAATATCAGTCCGGTCGCTATGCTGCAGACGATTGAATACATTAAGCAGGCAAAGCGCATTTTCATCTTTGCCAGAGGCTTTACAGCCCTGATTGCGGAGGAATTTCAGATGTATCTGCAGCTGCTGGGATATAATGCAATCATCGTCAAGGATGTAAAATGGATGGAGAATACCGAACGGATCGTCACAAAGGATGATGTGGCCTTTATCCTATCTCTGCGTAATTCGACACCGGAGCTTGCCAGATCAGCCAGAGCTGCCAGAATGAGAGGTGCCAGAGTGATTACCTGCTGCTGCAAATCGCCCTGTGAGCTGGAGAAGTTTTCAGATATTTTTATCTGCGGGCATTCCGAACAGATTATGAAGGCAAGCGGTATGACGGTGTATTCCAGAATCCCGCTGCTGATCATTACCAGAACAATCATTGAATACATCGGACAGTAAGTCCTTGTGATTACGTTTTGGAATAGGTTCCCGTCATTCGATGATACTCCTGCCGGAACACTGATGTAGTTTTCTGAATTGCATACGATGTTTTAAGAATTTAACTCTTTGTATATTGCCTTTATTGTACTATTATCTTCAAAATCAAAGATGCGATGATGATTGTCTGTCCGCTCGTTCTGACTTGACTTTTAAATAGCCTATGGGTTCTGACTAATAAAGAATACGAGGGGTTCTAAAAAAGCTGCAGTATTATTACAGAATATCTGCAGCTTATGATATTCATAGATTTCAAGCAGTCTTTTAAGCACCGTCTCTATTGTTGTAGCATAGCAATCTATCGGTTTTCACCGCCATGTCAGTACGTGTTCCTGCTTTCATAATTCTTTTTCCCACCACGAGATTTCAAGTGTCCTTTCAATACTGCAAATAGAAAAAATTCTCCCTTTTCAACATCAGGAGAAACTTTTTCCATTTCCGATACTCTGGTATATATCCTTGTACAGCATCCTAAAAAGACTTTGAGCCTTATGAACATATGTCAGGCTCATTATTGTATTTCCGTCGTTTATAGAAATCAGCTGTGTGATTCCTTTACTTGCCCCGTTTTCTATATAGAATCATACCGGCCGAGCAAATGCATAGGAATAAGAAGCTTCCTGTGCTTGTAGCATCTGATGTCTTAGGGCGCAGGGGAGTCGTTTTCTGGTGGCTGTCCTTATGTGTCGGATTGTTTGCCGGATGGTTTCCTGCAAAGGACGGTTGCTCGGATGAAGCACTGCACTTTTTCCATATTGCATACAGTGTTGTTTGTTTCTCCACAGGCTTTGTGAAATCATACGACTGCTTTCCCTGTGCATCCTCTGCCCAGTATGCGAATACAAACCCATCCCTTTCAGGCACAGCCGGCTTTGACGCACACTTACCTTTTCTCACGATTTCCTCATTCCATATATGAGAGGAGGCCGTATCCCTTACTGTAACCGTATAATACTCTATGTCAACGGTTTTGTCTGTACCATAAATACTGATTGTTGCCCCGGTGTTATGTATACCCTGCTCTGTTTTTTCACAAATCGTATAATCGCCATTTTTTACCGCATCAATATCTACATACGCTCCGGCATTGTCTTTTAAAATATACTGTTTGCCGCAATCCTTCCATACTGCACCATCTTTGTATGACCGAATTTTCACCTTGAAAACGGTTTTCCAATCCGCATATAGGCTCATTGCTTCGTTAACCGGCTGCTGGAAGTCATAGGCTTCCCTGTCCGTCTGCTTTGCCTTCCAGCAGGTAAAAACTGCTCCCGGCTCTTTTGGGTCCGATGGAATTTCTGCCATTGTCCCTTTCAGCACAATCTGTTCCATTTCCTTCAACAGCTGTGTCTTATTAAAAAACGAAATTGTATAATAGTCAACAGCCGCCGTCGTATCCTGCTCATCTACCTTGACAGTAATACCTGTAGCTAGATCAGAGCCTGTCATCGTTTCATACAGCTGAAAGCTACCGTTAGGCAGCCGCTCTGTCGAAGAGAATGTTCCTGTATCCCCTCTCCACGCAAAGGTTTTCCCGGAATCCTCCCATGGTTTATGATCTTTTTGAATGCTCAATGCAACGCTAAACATCCCGGTATACAGATTACAGCCATACCATACCGTATCCTTTTGAAGATAGCTTTGCAGGTATTGCTGAATTTCTACACCGTTTAATACGGTTCCTGTTTCATCACATATGCGTACCTCCCGCTGATCAGAGGCTCCTATGAATATATTCTCTCCCATAACCGGTGGCTGCGGAGGTAAGAGCAAGCGGGATAAAGACTGACAAAACCAAAAGGCATTATCATCTATAGAATCCACTGCAGGAAGAATAATGCTTTTTAATCCGGTACAGCCATAATATGCACTGCTTTCCACTGCTCTTACGTTAGGGAAACTGACCTCTTGCAAGGAGGAACAACCGAAAAAGGCTCTGCTGCCGATGCGCACGGCTGATGGAAACTGTAATTCTTCTAAAGCTATACAATCTTTAAAAGCGCTGTCCCCAATACCGTATACGTTGGGAAACTGAACTCACTATTATAGACAAGAGCACAAAAAGGATAGGTACGGTGGGGATTAACCCGTCAGATTTTCCATTCAATTTCTACCTTTTCATTTGTTGCCCGGATGACCGTTATCAGTGCGTCCACCACCTGCCTCTTGTCCTCAAAGCTGACATTCTCCCAGTCATCCAGATACCCGGAAATGCTTTCCATCTTCTCCATCGGCACAGCGTCCGCAGAGAGTTTTGCAATCTCATTGGCAATGGACTGCCGCCTTGCGTCCAGCTCCTCAATTTTGCTGTTGGCATAGGAGAGCAAAACAGGGCTTGCGCCCGTCAGCGTGTCAAGCAGCTTTTCAATCTCGCTTTCTACCTGTGCCAGTTCCAGCCGCTTTGCAGTCAGTTTCGGGGAGATTTTTGCAGCCTTGTTCCGACCTGTCAGCGTCTTAAAATCTTTCAGCTTTTTAACCATCGCCCCATAGACTACCGCTTCCAGTTCGTGCAGCTTCACGCACCCGCAGCCGGGACACGCCTTGCTGTCCGCATGGACGGTGCAGCGCAGGTAAAGAATACCGTTGGAGTGCGCTGACATGAGCGCATAGCCGCATTTCCCGCATTTGATTTTTCCCGCCATCCATGTGTTCCGGGCTTTCCTTGCGGGCTGGTAAGTGTGGCTGGCAAGCAGCTTCTTCCGGCATTTCAGCCACAGCTCCGATGGGATAAACCCCTCATGTGGAGCCAGTACCAGCGTCTGTCCTTGCAGGTGCTTGTGCTTGTCCTCTGTATTCCCCTTGCCCTGATAGTAATAGCAGCCGTTTGTCCCGGCAAAGTCGGCGGCATCATTGTAAATATCCGTTCCCTGGCTTTTGTAAAACTCGTATATGTCGAGGTCAGCCATGACATAAATCGGGTTGCGGAGAATAACGCTCAAAGTAGCCCTTGACAGCGGCCTGCCATGATAAGTACGCATACCGTCCACCGTCAGCTTCTTTGTAATGTCATGCAGCGATACCTGCGGGTCAGCGTACATCTCATACATCTGCCGGACAAAGGCCGCTTCGGTTGGCTCTATTACCAGCTTCTTTGTGCGCACCCCGTCCATCACATAAGGCTCTGTCCGAAATCCGTAGGGCGTTTTGCCGCCCATTTTGAAGCCCCGCTGACAGCGGGAGTACCATGCGTCCTGCACCCGCTTCTGTATCGTTTCCCTTTCAAGCTGGGCGAACACGATACAGATATTTAACATCGCCCGCCCCATCGGGGTGGAGGTATCAAACTTTTCCGTAGAGGACACAAACTCCA